>Ga0123335_1000497_pt1 | contig 66738 bp, 52 predicted proteins | sample BiotimSIPDNA_2_FD_89707 | JGI IMG/M metagenome (GOLD analysis project Ga0123335, IMG submission 89707) | Anaerobic biogas reactor microbial communites from Washington, USA - Biogas_R2 time_0 SIP DNA | ecosystem: Engineered > Bioreactor > Anaerobic > Unclassified | place: Washington, USA... | reverse complement strand
TGACGGCCTGCAAAGCCGCGATTTCACCTATATTGACAATGTGATCCAGGCCAATCTGGTCGCCTGCCTGGCCGGGGAGGAGGCTGCCGGCCAGGCCTTCAACATTGCCTATGGCGGCCGGGAATACTTGATTGATATTTACCATGCCCTGACCCGTGCCCTGGGCAAGGAGCACATTCAGCCAGTCTTCGGCCCGGACCGCGCCGGGGACATCAAGCACAGCAATGCGGACATCAGCAAAGCCCGGAAACTGCTGGGTTATGACCCGCAGTGGAGCTTTGAGCGGGGCATTGCAGCAGCCATTGACTGGTATAAGGAGCACCTATGAGCGTCCCTGTCATGCGCGGCCGTGACCAGTTTCACAGGTACCGCGGAGCCATTATGTTTTTGTCGCGCCTTGTTGGGGCTTTGCCCCGGCGCTGCCGCCTCCGGCTGCTGGAGCGCTTCAGGAAGACACGCGGGAAGAAAGGCTTGGCGGCGCGTTATATTCTGATGAAAACGCTGGCGCGCGCTTGCGGGGACAATGTTGCCGTCTTTCCGGACGTCTATCTGCTGAATCCGCATAATATCAGCATTGGCAGCAATGTCAGCATACAGCCCATGTGCTATATTGAAGGCGGGGACAGCACAGATCCGGCTCATGGGGTGTTCATCGGCAACGATGTGTCCATCGCTCATGGCTGTACGCTCATTCCTGGAAACCATATTTCGAGCGATCTTTCGCTTCCCATTAAAGACCAAGGAGTTGCCCGGGGAGCTATACACATATCAAGCAATGTGTGGTTTGGCGCCAGAGTGATTGTCCTGGCCAATGTCAATGTAGCAGAAGGGTGTATTCTTGCAGCTGGCGCCGTCCTGACGAAGAGCACCATAGAGAATGGAGTATATGCTGGTGTGCCCGCTGAATTAATCAAAAAGAGGGGCGATTAAGGTGAACTTGGCTTTTTTTCATGACCACAGATTTCGTTTCGATGGGAAGCAGTATTATTCAACTGGTGGTTTATCAGAAAACGCGCTTGCCAGATATTCTGCTTTGTTTGACAATGTCGCAGTTTATGCAAGGGTTGTTCCTATGGCAAAGGATGAGAAGCTATCCCCTATCACAAATGAGCATGTGCGCATCATCGATTACCGTGGAGCAAATCTCAGGAGGGAAATAGCGAAGTCTGATTTTGTTGTTGCGAGGATTCCTTCTTTAGTTGGTATCATTGCGGCTCTGAAAGCGAGACGACTGAAAAAGAAGTATCTGCTTGAGGTTGTCGGTTGTCCTTGGGATGCCTTGTGGAATCACAGCATCAGAGGGAAGATGCTCGCGCTTCCAATGACGCTTCTCATGAAGTTTGTCGTCAGGAATTCTCCCTATGTCGTTTATGTCACTCGCCGGTTTCTGCAGAAGCGATACCCAACCAAGGGTAAATCCGTTGCGATATCCAATGTGGACATCTCAATGAAAGATGCCGATATCCTGGAAAAACGTCTGTCCAGAATTGCCCGAAGAGAGTCTCCTCTTATCATCGGTACTACAGCGGCTCTGGATGTTGCCTACAAAGGCCAGAGATATGTCATAGAAGCTCTGGGTAAACTGCGTCGACAAGGGATAGAAAGATTCAAGTACGAGCTTGTTGGAAGTGGAGACCCAGCCTTTCTGCAGGGAATATCAGGGCAGGAGGGGGTAGCGGACCTGGTTGAGATTATTGGACCCATGCCACACGGGGAAGTCTTACGGTGGTTGGAAAGAGTGGATGTCTACATTCAGCCAAGCAAGCAAGAAGGACTTCCGCGTGCCTTGATTGAAGCGATGAGCAGGGGATGTCTGGCTTTTGGCAGCCGCACAGCCGGTATTCCTGAGCTTTTACCGGAGAAATATCTCTTCAGTAAAGGATCACACAAAGAAATTGCCAGGCTGTTGAAAAGTGTATCAATCGAGGAGATGACAGATGCTGCGAAAATAAATATAGAAGCAGCCAATCAATACAATCGAGATGTGCTCAATGCTCGCAGAAAGGAATTTTTTGAGCAGGTGATGTATGAGACGATTGGCTGCGACGCTCATGAGAAAGGAGATATATGAAAAATATCAGAAATGGTTTTTTCTTAAAAAGAAAGAACCCATATTTTATTCAGTCTTTTTTCCCCAAAGCGATTCATGTTTATCTATTGCTCTCTACGACGGCAATCCTGTTGAGCAATTGGAATATCCTTGTCTTTACCGGGGCATCTATCCTGTTGGCTTTGCTGTGTTTTGTTTCTGTGCGTGGAGACATATACCACCCGCTTGTATGCTATTTTCCTATCCTGGTCATATACACTTTTGCATATCCCTTATTAAAAGCATCCGGGTATGAACCCAACATTCGCAGCGTTGGAGAGGCTGTCAGCAGTTTTTCCATTGTTATTTCCTGGTGCAGTCTGGTGACGGTTGCGTTGATACTGATGACCACCCGGTGCAAGGAAGAAAAAGAATACAACAGAAACAGGGAAAATCTGAGCGGACTGTTGATTTATATCGGATATCTTGCTTCTTTTCTGGTAGCCGCAGTTTTTTATTTTTACCTGTACAAAAAGGGATTTGTCTCCAAACAAAGCATAGCTGCAGACAACAGCTTGATTCACAGATTGGGTTCCATGGGCATGACAGTCAACCCGATTTTTATGTTTCTCTTGGTAGCCAAACTCCGTAATAAATTCGGTAAACTGACCGTTATTATGTTGTCTTTGTTCAATGGTGTGCTGGCGCTGGCTTTTTCAGGAGAGCGGAATATCGTGCTGACAGTAATATTTTTTACGATTTTCAGTTTTCGATACAGTTTCGGCTTCCGAAAAAGAACGATTTATTTGATGGGCGTCCTTGCCATGGTATTTTTAACCTTCTCAGCCTCTCTTAAACTCTTTGGTTCCAAAGGCGCGTCTCTGCAAGGTGAAGATCCATTTTGGGTCAAACTTTTAATGAGCGATTTTTCAGCCGCCGGTTTCAATCTTGATAATCTTATGCGCACACAGGGGGAATGGAGCTATAAGTGGGGTTCTTCTTTCTTATATGATTTCCTGTCGCCAGTGCGCAATATCATTCCCGGGTTGACGGACTTGTCTTCTGCCAGATGGAATCAAGCGTTTTTTTGGCCGACTCACAAAACAGGCCAAGGCTTTACGATTATAGGCGAAGGCTTTGTTAACTTTGGTTTGCTTGGGTCAATTGGATGGATGGCCATTATCTCCCTGGGCATACGGCACCTGTACAATCAATCCTCGAAATCACCTATGCTGTTCACTTTCTATGCTTTCAGTATCATTATGATGGCCTATGCTTCTCGAGCTGACCTGGCCAATGTCATTAGCCCGCTGGTAAAATATATGTTGACAATTGCAGTGGCTAATCGGGCAGCGCTGTTTTTTGAGAGGAAAATCAAATCGTGAAAACAAAAAACAGGCTTTTGTTCAATCTTGTAGTTCCAGTTCTTCTGCAGCTGGTCACCATTTTAGTGAACCTTGTTATTCCCCGGATGATTATCCTGAACTATGGCTCCTCAATTAACGGGTTATTTTCGACTGCCCAACAAATCTCACAGGCTCTGTATCTTCTGGAGGGAGGCATTGCGGTTGCTGTTGCGGCACAGCTCTATCGGCCCATACGAGAAAAATGCTGGGATGAAGTAAGCCGGGTATTGACCTCCGCCAAAAAATATTACACCCGCATGTCTTACCTGTTTCTCGTTCTCAGCTTGATAATCTGTACTCTAATGGCCGTCTATTTGCGAGAAAACGTTAACCCGATCCGTTCATTTGCTGTTATATTCATTACGTCGCTGCAATATCTTCTTTCATTGTCCTTAATGAGCAGGATCAATGTAATTCAGGTCGCAGATGGCAGGGCTTATATCAAAAATATCAACGCAGTGGTTGGGCGGACCTTTGGCTTCATTTTCCAATATGCTTTGATTTCCATCCATGCCGACTATGTGTTAGTCAAGTTTGCAGAAGTGTTTGCAATGATGATAGCGGTTCTTCCGGCAGTTTATATTCACTTTAAAGACTACCGTCAGATTTCTTTTCGCCATTCTGATCCCATTGCTGTCAAATCACAAACCAGTGCGCTGCTTTTGCAACTGACACAGATGGGAGCACGTTCCCTGCCAGGGATCTTGGCAGTTTTGCTATTTGATTTGCGTGCGGCAAGCATAATTTCTGTGTATGTCCTGATTTTCCATTTTGGTAATTCTATTATTGAAATGGTCAGCCAGTCATATGCGGCTTTCTTCAGCCGTGTCTTTGGCGCGTCCGAGCTGGAAGCGGTTCGCAAGAAAACAGACATACTGGATTTTATTACTTGGTTCTCATCCGGCGTTCTATTAATTTGTTTTTTGAATCTTACCTATCCTTTTGTCAAGATTTATACACACGGAGCGGATATCGATTATCATCTTCCATATGCAGTTGGAATCCTGGCCGTGACAGAGTTCTTTCGCAATTTATGTTTTATTCCCCGTACGGCATTTTTGTCGTTGGGGAATCTTGAACTGCTGAGCAAGAGTTCAATCTATGAGTTGGCTCTTGGTGTGTTCGGGGGAGTAATCGGCGCTCTGGCAATAGGCTTGCCGGGAATCCTTATTGGTCTGTTAATCGGAAGTTTGATGCGCTTTCTTTATCTTAGCCATTCCTTTAACAAAATTATTCTGCATCAATCAATTAAAATTCAGCTTGTCAGCAATTTGCGTTATGCAATTTTTATTATTATTTCATGGGTATTAACCCTTCAGATTGAGGTGTCAGATAAAGCATTCATAAGGTGGATATCAGATAGTTTCTTTGTAACGTTTGTTGCTGCTGTTTTCATTTTTGCCGGTTTTGCTTTACTTAATCAAAAAACAGCAGTCAAGATATTGGTTAGTTTCAGGAATCAATTATTTGGAAGGAAGGGATAGGGATTATATGTTATCATACGAAGACAAGCGTTGTTCTGATTTCAGTGACAGCACTGAGTTGATTGAGCATTAAAACTGTTTCGTCTTTTTAATCATTGTGAGTTTGAACAAGACTTGTTGATTATGGAACAAAGAGCACGAAAAAAGCCATGTAAAGGAAGAAAGTTATGTCAGACAAGCCTAAAATCGTAGTGACAGGCGCAGCCGGTTTTATTGGTTTCCACCTGTCCAGGCGCTTATTGGAAGAGGGCAGGGAAGTGGTTGGTTTTGACAATCTCAATGATTACTACCCAGTATCCCTCAAACAAGCGCGGTTAAATCAGCTGGCAGCCTCTCCCGGTTTTGACTTTATTCAGGGAGACCTTTCAGATCCCAGGGCAGTCGAGGCTGTGTTTTTGGAGCATCATCCAACGGTTGTGGTGAACCTGGCTGCCCAGGCCGGTGTACGTTATTCCATCGAGAACCCGCAAGTTTACATCGATAGCAACATCACAGGCTTTTTCAACATCCTCGAGGCTTGCCGCCATCATCCGGTGCAGCATCTTGTGTATGCTTCTTCCAGCTCTGTGTATGGCAACCAACAGAAGACCCCCTTTTCCGTCAGCGATGATGTCAGCCATCCCATCAGTTTATATGCGGCAACCAAGAAGAGCAATGAGCTCATGGCGTATACATATAGCCACCTTTATGTTATTCCGGCGACCGGGCTGCGCTTCTTCACGGTGTATGGCCCCTGGGGCAGGCCGGACATGGCGTATTTCTCCTTTACCGACAGGCTTATCAGGGGAGAGCCGATCCAGGTGTTTAACCATGGCGACATGAAACGGGATTTTACCTATATCGATGACATTGTTCAGGGCATCGTCAGCCTGCTGGACAGCCCGCCGCAGGGCACGCCGCCGCATCGACTCTATAACATTGGCAACAATCAACCGGTAGATTTGATGCATTTTATCAAAACCCTGGAGTCGAGCCTGATGAGGGAAAAGCTGATCAGCAAACCGGCTGTCATGGAGTTTTTACCGATGCAGCCGGGGGATGTTTATCAAACCTATGCCGATGTGGATGCCTTAATGCGGGACTTCAATTTTAAACCATCGACTTCCATTGAGGAAGGCCTTGCACATTTTGTGAGCTGGTATAAAGCATACAACATGGAAAAATCATATTCGGCTGGAGGAGAATAATGAGGATAGCGGTTGCGGGAACAGGTTATGTCGGGATATCGATGGCGGTGTTGCTGGCGCAGCACCATGAGGTAACAGCGGTGGATATTCTGCCATGGAAAGTAGAGCTGATCAATCAGAAGAAATCTCCCATACAGGATGACGAAATTGAACGGTTTCTTGCTGAAAAACCACTTGACCTGGTTGCGACGACCAATGGCGATGCGGCTTATGCGAATGCTAATTTTGTGATCATCTCAACGCCGACAGATTATGACCCTCAAAAGAACTTCTTTAATATATCGAGTGTTGACAGCGTGATTCAGCAGGTCATGCGGGTGAATAAACATGCGGCGATTGTGATCAAGTCCACAGTCCCCGTCGGCTATACCGAGGAAGCTGTCAGGCGCTTCAACTGTAACCGGCTTCTTTTCTCGCCGGAATTCCTGCGGGAAAGCAAGGCTTTATATGACAACCTGTACCCATCGCGCATTATTGTAGGCATTCCTAAGCGGAACCAGCATTTACGGGAAAAAGCGGAACTGTTTGCGGTCTTGTTGCAGGAATGCGCGATCAAAGAGGATGTTCCTACATTGATCATGCCTTCAACCGAGGCGGAAGCGGTCAAACTGTTTTCCAATACCTATCTGGCGCTGCGGGTCAGCTTCTTCAATGAGCTGGATACCTATGCCGAGGTCCGGGGTTTGAGCACCAGGAACATCATTGAAGGCGTGGGCCTGGATCCGCGCATTGGCAATCACTACAACAATCCTTCCTTTGGTTACGGAGGTTATTGCCTGCCAAAGGATACCAAACAGCTTCTGGCCAACTACGAGGATGTTCCCAACAACATTATCCGGGCCATTGTGGATGCCAACCGAACGCGCAAGGACTTTATCGCAGACCGGATACTCACCCTGGCAGGCTTTCCCCAAAAATCCAACCCGATCATCGGGCTGTATAGACTCACTATGAAAACCAATTCTGACAACTTCCGTCACAGCAGCATTCAGGGTGTCATGAAACGGATCAAGGGGAAAGGCGTGGAAGTCATCGTTTATGAGCCTGCGCTGGAGGAGGAAACTTTCTTTAACAGCCGTGTCATCAAAGATTTTGAAAAGTTCAAGCAAATGTGCGATATCGTGGTTGCAAACCGCATGAGCGCTGAACTGAACGATATAGAATCCAAAGTATATACGCGGGATATATTCAACCGGGATTAACACTGATTCCAATCTTTATTGCATCGTCGCGTCGGGTCTTTTGTTGCCCTGCTGTGTCAGTCAGCCTCGACGTAGCTCAGGCTACTCCTTCGGTTTCCTTCCTTGCAGGCCAACAAAACCCCTCGCCGCTTTGGATGCAAACAAGCTTTACATCAGTATAAACAGGGAAGACAAAGGCGCAAGAACATTTGTAAAAGCCAGGCGCTCCGGCGCCGTTCTGGGGAAAGCCCCTCACGGCCCGGAGCGTTATTGGTGAATTTTTCAGGTACGCTCCATTGTGATGAAGCGCAACCACAAGACGCTGGGGTTTTCAGCGTCGCTGTTATTTTATTCGTCCAACAGCTGGACCGCCTTGACCAGCTCCTCCGCGGTGTTCGGGAACGCTCTGGAAAAACGCTGCATCAACACAGAAAGCGCATTGCCGTTGAGCGCTATGCTTTGCAGGTCGCTGCCAAGCAGCGGGAGGACAGGCCATCCGGAGGTGTCGGGCAGGGAGGGCAATTTGTCTGTCTCCTCCAGGCATAGGCTGAGGGTAAGCGCGGGTTCCTTGCTGAAAACCGATATCCCGGCAGTGGTTTCCGACTGCCAGGGTTCATTTTGCCGGGTTTTGTGGCTCGCTGTCACGCCAAACATGGGAATGCCCGCGGAATAAGCATGCAAGGACAGGTCCACTGAATCGTCCTCTGCCACAGTATATTGCAGGGCAAGGTGGGCGCTTTCCTCCATGGGCGCTATGGGCAGGTCTGAGCCCTCCATGGCCTGGGTGCGCACCTTTTCCCAGTCCACTCCCCGGGATGTGCCGGACCCGTCAAGCTTGTACCCTTCTCCTGCCGTCAGAATCAGTCCGCCCTGTTTCCTGTCCGGCAAAACAGCCAGCCGCAGCGTTGCCTCCTCCTGCACCTTGGAGGTATCCACCACATAACACAGGCTGTCCGTGCCTTCCCTGCTGTAGGCGGAAAGCTCCAGCAGGTCTGTCTCCTCTTCCGACAACATCCGGTAAATCAGGTCTTTGAGGGATTTCGCGATCGCTACGCTGGCTGAATCCTGCATCCAGGAGCCATTCTCCAGCAGCAAGGATAAATATGTGATCTGGCTGATGGCTGTTTGCAGGGCATAATCATTTTCAAAGGCGGTCAGCATGGATTTCAGCGTCCGGGCCGCATCATGGGTGGTGAGGGTCAGGCTGACCTTGCTGTCAAAGCTGCCCAGCTCCCCCATGGGGTAATCGCCCTGCTGCCAGGCTTCTCCTTCAAGCAGCTTGTCCGCCTCATCCCTGAGCAAGACCAGGTAAGGGCTGATGAGGTTTGGGATGTTCAGTGCCAGCAGCGGCGTCGATCCATCCAGGGCAAGCTTTACCTTGTCCTGTGGCAGGAAGAACAGGCAGTCAATCAGGTCGGCGGCGATGCCGTTGCCTCCTGTTTTTTTATCTGCCCAGACGATGACAGAGGCTAAGTCCGCCTGTTCAGTGCCCAGGGATAAACTGGCTGCCCAGGGCGCAAAGGAGCCTTTGAAGCGCAGATCGGAGAAGCCTTTTGCAAGGGGGGTGATCGCCCCGGCTGCAGCCTCGGGGTCTGGCGAATGCTCCAAGAGGTCCGAAAGCTCCCTCGACAAGGGCGTTTCGCCCTGCAGCAAAGAGAGCAGCACATCCGCATCCGGAGCCAGGTTCAGCGTCCACTGGAGCGCGTGGCTGCGGGCAAACACATCCTGGGGGACCGCGGCGCTGGCGGTAAAGGCGCCCAGTATGAGCAGGCTGCACAGCAGCAGTGCCAGAATTCTTTTCATGGTGTTATCCTCCCGTTTGATCAAAAGGGACTGTAGCGCGCCAGGCGATACAGCTGTGTTTTTCCTGCTGTGTCCGGTACAAGAAGCAGATCCTCCGAAAGGAAGACGATGCCAGGCTGATACGCGGCTCTTCCGCGCGTCCAGGAAGGCTGGAAGAGATTCATTTCCTCAGGCGTCAGGACGGTTTCCGCTTTCCCGGTGTGTGCGTCCATCACCCAGAAGCTGACAGGGCTGCTGCTGTTGTCAGGTTTTACGATCAGCAGATACCTGCTGCCGCCGAGACTCATGGCCGCATGGCAAATGAACGGCGCTCCTGTTTGCTCTTTGGAGATCCCTTCACGATATGCCGTGATATCTCCCATGGTTTCAAGGGGAGCGCTCAGGATAAACCGGACAGCCTGCTGCTCGCTGAGCTGAACCTCCAGCCTGTAGGGCTGTCTTCCAATGGACAGGTTAAACGTTGGTTTGACGAGCGCCGCCGAGTTGAGCATGCTTTCTGTCAGGCTGCCTTCTCCGGACGCGGCAAAGTACACGATGCTTGTACTGGGCAGCGGGCTCTGGCGGAAGACCCATCCGGCCGGACCTTCCTTGAAGGCCAGGAGCGCATTATGTCTCGTCCCTGCGACGAAGCTGATGATTTCTCCTTGCGCGTTCATTCCCAAGCCGGGGAAGGCCGGCAGGCGCTCATGGGTGTCTGCCAGCAGCTTGTGGGTTTCATGTGTCAGGTCATACCGGCACAACCTGGTGGCGCCGCTGAGGAACTCAGTATAGTACAGGTACCTGCTGTCTGCGCTGAACAGGCCTTGCATAGCTGTTGAGAACAGCCGGATGTTGCCTTTCTGATAGGTTTTGATGGAAAACATCTCGCCTTTTTCTGTATCAATCAGCATCAGCGGGACAGACCGCATATTCGCCAAAGCCATTCTCGCATTCATTACACAGAGGTGTTTCCCGTCGGGTGACCATATATAGCCTTCGGCGCCTATCATTTGGGAGGGCTTCAGGGATGCGTACCAGATGGCCTGTTCCATTCCCTCCCGGTTGAAGACGCATCGTGACAGGTTCAGCGCTACGGCGCGCAGGGTGTCGCCCGCCAGCATAAACAGCTGGTTACCTTCGCTGCACAGGATGCGCTGCCCGCCAGGCGAGACTGACAGCGCCCGGAAACCCTTCTCCAGCAGCGCGGAGCCCGTCATGACCGCTTGCTCCATGTCCGCGCCGGAAGTGACATTTGCGCCGGCTTCATCGCCGTAAAGGGCCAGCAACAGCGGCTCCGCAATGATGGCAGACTTGTGGCCAATGACGGTGTATTCCTTGTTCGCGTCCAGCCATTCCACAGGCTCCAGTCTGAAACCGGGGATGGGTTGATCATGTTGCGATTGGGCGGAAGGCAACATGAACATCAGTATCAGGCACATCAGCAACAAGCGTTTCAACATGGCACATAACTCCTCCTTTTGGTTGGATGATCAGGCGGATTGCGGACTTCAGTTTCAAGCCGGTCCAAAGCGTCTGGCGTCCACGCCCTCCGCAAGCCCGCGCAATCCATCCTGCTGGATTGCGCCTGCATGGTCAGGGACGGGTTGGCAGGGTCGCCGACAGGCTGTTCATGTCCGGCTGCGGTTTCATCCCTGCTTTATTCACCTGCATGCTGTGCATGAGCAGCAGACGCGATGGCAGAGACCTCCAAACACCCGTAAGCATTATACTCAACAACACCTGTTGGTGGAAGTTCAGGTTTTGGATTTTGTGCGGTGGTCACGGGCTAAATACGATTCAGGGCAAAATGATGTAAAATGTTGATTCGCAGCGGTAAACCAACAGGGCGTGATTCTTGAGGGTACAAAGAAGATGCTGTATACTCGACTTTGAGAAATTGGAGAGGTACTGCCGTGAGTATGAAATGCGCAGGGTTAGGACGACGCTTGCAGGGAAAGAAACAATTTCACAATGATCTGAGTGAAATGCTGATAGAACATATGTGAAAAACTCTGCGAAAGCTGATGATTGGGCTTTGATGTAGAAAAAATATGTCGGGAGCGTAGATAATGTCAGTGTTAGATCGGAAAATTGATGGTTGGAAAAACAGATTGCTTGATCTCAGCAAGCGAAACCGGCTGATAAATTACCGTGACACAAAAAGGTCAAGTCTCCGGATACTCAGGCCGGGTCTGGCTGAGCTGTGGAATGAGCTTGTTGTTCATGGACGGACCATCAGTTTTTCGATGAATGAGGAGGAAAACACAGGATCCTCTCCCCTGAAAGGCAATGCTGATGATTTTATCGCAACAAATCAGCCGGTTGTCGAGCAGAACAAGACGCTGAGAAATTTGCGCAGCAAGGCGCGAATCATGATTGAAGAGCGCGGTGTTAACTCGCTGTACCTGGCTTTCGGGTTTGTGCAATGGAAAGAAAATGATTCAGCGGAGCAGTTCTTGCGTTCGCCTGTCATTCTGGTGCCGGTTTCCCTGTCCCTTGCGAACATTTCCTCTCCGTTCACGCTCAGCCTGCATGAGGATGAAATTGTGTTGAATCCCACGCTTGCCTACAAGTTCGAACAGGATTATGGACTGGTTTTCCCGGACTATGATGAGGAAGCGGATATTGAGGACTACCTTGGCCGGATTCATGCGGCCGTGGAAGCAAAGGGGTGGAGCGTTGCACATCAGGTTGGCTTCAGCCTGTTTTCATTTTTGAATATGAACATGTACCGAGACCTTGACAACCACCGGGACAAGGTCAGGAACAACCCCGTTGTCTTGGCCTTGTGTGGAGACAACAGCATGCTCAAGGATAAAAGCATCGGCGACATCAAAGGATTTGATCATGACGGGAGCCTGCTTCCTGAGCAAAGCTTTCAGGTTGTTGATGCGGATTCCAGTCAGCAGGATGCGATACTCAGCGCAAGAAAGGGTTACAGCTTTGTTCTGCAGGGACCTCCCGGCACTGGAAAAAGCCAAACGATTACGAATATTATCGCCGAGTGCCTGGCTGCAGGAAAGAAAGTCCTGTTTGTATCGGAGAAAATGGCCGCGCTTGAGGTTGTTCACAAAAGGCTGACAGAAGCACAGCTCAGCGATTACATACTCACGCTTCACAGCTATAAAACCAGCAAGAAAGATATTATGGACCAGCTGAGAAAAGCGCTGCATCTTTCCCGGAAAAAAGCCAAAGTGGGGGATGAGGCCGCCCAAAGGCTGCATAAGCTGAAGGAAAACAGAGACCTGCTGAATGCGTATGTGAGCGAGCTTCATCAATGTATTGAGCCCCTTGGGTTATCCGTGTATGAGGTGAATGGCAGGCTGGCAAACATTCAGGAAGCGCCGGATTTGTCCTTTAGTCTGGATACGGTCAAGAGGATAAGCCTCAGGGAATTGGACAGTCAAATCTCGCTGCTGACAAAACTGGGAGACAGCGTTGAAGGCACCACTGCAAATATATGCGCCAATCCCTGGTATGGTTTTGGCGCCGGCTATATAACGCACGAACTCAGACAGAGCATCAGCAGTAAAATACCTCAGCTTGCAAGCCTGATCAGCTCGCTTTCCGGGTTAATGGTCAGGCTGAGGGAAACGGTAAACCTGAACGCCCCTCTGACAGCGGATGGTGTGTCCAGGGGCTTAAGCCTTGGCGGGATTGTCAGGGAAGCGAAGCTCGTTCCCCAAAGCTGGCTGACTGTCGAAAACTCTGAAACGATTTCTGATGAGATTGAGAAACTGCGCAAAGCGTCCGCAAGGCTCATCCGCCTGGAAAATGAGATCGAAAGGAACAGGCTTCTCTTGGGGGATCAGGATCAAAGCATACAACCGGTGAGCGCTTTGAGAATCACACCGGAGGAAGCTTGTGAATATGCCGGGCGCATATCCCGGGAAATAGAGCGGAACGCCGGCTTCAAAAAGTGGAAGGAAATCAACAACTTAGAGGCAATACAATCGATGCTGTCCGAGGCGGAAGTGAAGGCTCAGAGACATCGCGAACTCAAAGTGCAGGTTTTGGAGGAGTATGAGCCTGACTTGCTGGATGCTGACAGCACAGGCTTGTATAAGCGTTTCCTTCTGAATTACCGGACCGTGATGAGGATCTTCAAAGGCCAGTATTATCGCGACAGGAAGACTGTCATCGGCACATCGCTGACCAGCCGGAAGCTGACGAACGCCGATATTATGGCCGTTTTGAAAAAGCTTCAAAAAATGACGCAGCTGAAGAAATGGTATCAGGAGAACCGTCAACTGCTGGATGAGTTCTTTCCGGAACACCATATTGATGAAGATGCCGATTATGCGGCTGTAAAGGAAGAATTAAAAAGATTTGGCGCGCTCTTTACGGTTGAGGCGTGCGCGAAGATCGTTGCTGAAGAATATAAAAACCTGGCGATTCAAAGCGCAGCTTTGGATGAGATGTTCGGAACGGATTACGACGGTTTTGCGTCAAACTGGGACATGATCGAAGAAAAATACAAGTGGTTCTTGTCTTTCAGGGAAAAAGCGGAAAAAGCACGCCAGGACGAGGATTTTATAAAGGCCATTGCCCTGAACGAGCACAATGCCAGGTTGGCCGATGAGCTGTTGACGGAGTTAGGCGACCGGTACAAGGAATTCCGGCTTCTTTACGACTGGTTCCTGTCTCTTTTTGACGGACAAAGACAGACGCGGCTGTTGCTGTCAAGCCTTGACGAGCTGTCCGCAAGATGCGAATCGCTCATGTCAAACATGCCCATGCTGGATGAGTGGATGGATTATCGCGCAATCCGGGATAACTGCTTTTTGGCAGGCATGGGAAACTATATAGATGCCATAGAAGAACACGAAGTGCAAAAAACAGACATCGTTTCAGCGTATCTTAAACGGTTTTACAGCTTGTGGCTGGATAAAGTGCTGCCGGGCCTGCCGGCTGTCATGAGGTTTCGAAAACGTGAGCATGAAAGAACGATTGCTGCTTTCCGGGACCTGGACATACAGCAGTTTGAGATTGCCAAGGCGAGGATCCAGCAGAACCTGATCAGCTCCCTGCCTTCCATTGACAGCTTTTCTGCCGGCGGGAGCGAGTTGAGCATCCTTCGCAGAGAATTGAACAAGCAAAAGCGTATCATGCCGATTCGAAAACTGTTCCGCAGCATACCCAACCTGCTGCTCGAACTGAAACCTTGTTTCATGATGTCGCCGCTTTCAGTGAGCCTGTTTCTGGAAGCCGACAGCTATCATTTTGATACGATCATATTTGACGAGGCCTCGCAGGTGCGCACCGAGAATGCGATCGGCGCCATTTCCCGCGGCAAGCAGGTCATCATCGCGGGGGACAGCAAGCAGTTGCCGCCGACAAATTTCTTTGCTGTCACAACATCCGACTCCGAATATGACGCGGAAGATGATGACGATGAGGCGTATTATACCGACTCAGCCGGATTCGAGTCTTTGCTGGATGAAGCCATGCTGCTTCCTGTGCAGACCTTGTTATGGCACTATCGGAGCAGGCATGAGAGCCTGATCGCCTTTTCAAATTCCATGATCTACAACAACAGCTTGGCCACCTTCCCTTCAAGCCAGCTTCATGCAGACAACACCGGCGTACAATATTATTATGTGTCTGACGGTGTATATGACCGGGGTGGCAGGAGGGGCAATCAGAAGGAAGCCGAGGTAGTGGCCAACATGGTGTTTGACCATTTCAAGCAGAGCCCTGACCGCTCCCTTGGAGTGATCGCCTTTGGCGAAGCGCAGCAGCAGGCAATAGAAAACGCTTTGTACAAAATGCGCTTGGCAGACGCGGGTTACGAATCCTGCTTCAATGAGGAGAGGGAAGAGGCGTTCTTTGTGAAGAACCTGGAAAACGTTCAGGGAGATGAGCGGGACACAATCATCTTCAGCATTGGATACGCCAAAGCCCCGGATGGTCAGATGCGGATGAACTTTGGCCCGCTCAGCCAGGCTGGCGGAGAACGCCGTTTGAATGTTGCAATCACCCGCGCAAAGCACAACGTGAAGCTGGTTGGCTCCATTCTGCCTGCGGACATTGTCCTTGAACGCATATCGGCAGAGGGACCCAGGCTGCTGCGCTCCTATATAGAGTATGCCCAAAACAGGGGAGCGCAGCAGATTGCCCGGAACGAAGAAGGCGACGCATGCCTGAGCAAGTTTGAGTTTGAACGGGCAGTCGAAGCCTTTCTGCTTGACCATGGGTACGAGGTTGAGTCAAACGTCGGCTGCTCCGATTATCGCATAGATTTGGCTGTCGTTCATCCCAGAATGAAACAGGAGTATGCCATCGGGATAGAATGTGATGGCGAGATGTACAATTCTGCCCGGACTGCCCGGGAACGCGACCGCTTGCGCGAATCGGTGCTTGTGTCAATGGGATGGAAACTGACCAGGGTATGGTCAAGTGACTGGGTGAAAAACCCAGGGCATATGGGCGATGAGCTTGTTCAGACGATAGAGCGGGCGATTGCGTCAAAGGACGAAGCTGAAAAACCGGATGCTTTGCCGGCTTCGGAGGCGGTTGATGATGCTCCGGGCGCTGACGGGGGTCCGCGACAGAATGAATACCTGGAACTGGAAAACAAGGAACCGACAGACAACCACTATGGCTTTGGGAAGTATAAGGAAACCAATCCCTGGACGCTCCGGTTCCCGGCAGGCGCGGACAGGGTAAGCGAGAGCGTCGTTGCCATTGTCGAGAATGAATTTCCCGTTCACTTTGAATTGCTCTGCCAGCGCCTGGCGTTCTTCTATGGGAGAAGCAAGGTCACATCTGTGGTAAGGGATGAGATATCCTATAAACTTCAGGGACTCAGACAAAGAGTCGTTCGCAGGGGTGATTTTCTCTATCCAGTGCCGGCTCCTGAAATCACTGTGAAACTTCCCAACACAAGAAGCATCAATATGATCAGCGTGGACGAACTGGCCATGGCAGCGTATATCATCGCACAAAAAAGCATAGGAAGCACGCCTGAGTCACTTGTTGTTGAGGTAGCCAGGGCTTATGGTTTTACCAGGGCAGGGGTCAACATACGGCAAGCGGTCAACGGTGCGATTGATCTTCTGCTGCAGTCCGGCTCAGTTTCCATAATGGAAGGAAAGATTATTGCAGGGGAAAAACGCCCGCGCCCGGCGTTTTACGATTGATGCTGATTTCATTAATCTGGGCAAGTTCGCGATATTGCTCACTGCACACCTTGAGACGATGAGGTCGAGACGACAACTCTCCTTCCTTCAGCTTCTCAAACAGGCGCCTGTAGCTTACTCAATACCACTTAATATCGTAATATTCATTGATTAGTGGATCTCTATACCAATAACCATTGCCTCGCCACGAATACTTCTCAGGGTAATGGAAAGCCGCAGCAACCTTGTCCCCTAATACTTTTAACTGTTTTCCTATATCGCGCATTGTCTTGTTATCAGCGCTGCTCATTGTGTCAGCAGCTTGCTCGAACGCCTTGATCATTTCGTTGTAAGAACCGATAAACTGAGCCAGCAAATCCTGCTGCTCTGATGTGGTGCTACTGCTTGATTGAGCGAAGTGCAGCAGTTTTTCAGCCATAAAGATATGCCGTGCGTATGTAAAGCCAATATCTTCCAGCCATTTCGTATATTTTTTGCTCACATACGGTATTGGCTCTGCGTCAATACCGTATACTTCCTTCAAAACATCAAGCCTGTGCTGCTGATCGGTGAATGTAAAATTCCATCCCCGCAGTGCATTTATGTATTTCCCTGTCAAGACATGAGAGCCGATGCTTGGTGAATCAAACCTCAGCGCAACCAGCATCAGCAGCAGCATATCTTCTTGATCGATGTTGGTATACACATGATGCTTTTCTGTATTGATAGCGGCCAGCGCTTTAGGGATCAATGAAAAATCACTGTGCAGTTTTTTTAAAACAGCGCTTATCATTTTTCTGTTACGGTCAGTTCTGCCAAGATCATTGGCGCCTATTGTGGCATTTCCCCGGGCCCTCAGATAATCCATGATGCCCAGACCATCAAGATGCTGCATACCCTTATGATATTTCCGGTCATAGGAAGCCGTATAAGCCATGTCCATATTAAAATCCACGCCTCCAATGGCATCACCGAGCGCAATGACCGCGTTCATATCAACAACAAAATACCTGTCGATAGGGATTCCGCCCAAAAGCCAGCTCGCAGCGTTGACTGCATTTTGAATGCCCTCTTCAATAGTCTTCGCGCAATTGATAGCGGCGTTCAGCTTGTATATCCCTCTGATATTCGGCACATAGGTTAAAGTGTCCCTTGGGATCGATACAAGATCAACCGTTATTTTATCGATATTTATCGAAATGACCATAATCGAATCTGTATGACAATCTGCGAAATGTTTTTTTCCACCGCTGCCATAATATCCCGGTTTTCCAAAGTCTACACCTAAAAGCAATATATTGAAGAATTTGTCTGATGTTGCTGCCAATTCTACCTTGCTGTTCTCTGACAACAAATAATTCTTCGATTCGATGGCAAATGCAGTGGAAAACGACAACCATATTGTCAACAGTGTGATAAGGACTGCGAATACCTTGTTCTGATCAATGCGAGTCATTTCCTTTAAAATAAAAACCTCTTTGTATAATAGCACTTTTAGACTATCATCCTTGAGTTTAAAAGTAAATAGCCCCTGGCCTACTACTGGGATCTCTGGCTTACTACTGGAATCTCTACAAATTTCAATCCACCCACCCCGTGAGGGTGGGACTGCACATGATGTTGCCAGAATTGGTGTTAGGATATTATTTCAATCCACCCACCCCGTGAGGGGTGGGACTACCGCGCTTTTGTGCGCGGCAAAAGATGATAAAATTTCAATCCACCCACCCCGTGAGGGGTGGGACTGCGAGCAATCATGGCGATCCACAGCACTGGATATTTCAATCCACCCACCCCGTGAGGGGTGGGACGCCATGGTCCAGGTGCCCCGGGCGTGGCTGGATATTTCAATCCACCCACCCCGTGAGGGGTGGGACTTTGCGTTCACTGTCAATAACATCGAGGACCTTATTTCAATCCACCCACCCCGTGAGGGGTGGGACACGGTGCCGGATGGGCTGATGCTGTACTGGGCGGGATTTCAATCCACCCACCCCGTGAGGGGTGGGACAGCTCCGACGGCTGCTGGCGCTTTTGGGAGGCGTATTTCAATCCACCCACCCCGTGAGGGGTGGGACCGTCCTGGCAGGACAGCCAGGTCCGAAACGCAACGATTTCAATCCACCCACCCCGTGAGGGGTGGGACCGGATTTACGGACATCAATCCCCAATATCGCATTATTTCAATCCACCCACCCCGTGAGGGGTGGGACAGAAGCCACGGACCGTGATCGATCCGCCATCCTTATTTCAATCCACCCACCCCGTGAGGGGTGGGACTTTAACACACAGCGGCCACAAAAACAACCATAAAACATTTCAATCCACCCACCCCGTGAGGGGTGGGACCTGCCTGAGCGTCATCGTGAGCTACCTGGGGCTGATATTTCAATCCACCCACCCCGTGAGGGGTGGGACTTGCGGCGGCCGCATGATGTGGTTTGACAAAGAATTTCAATCCACCCACCCCGTGAGGGGTGGGACTGCTCATACTGTTTCCTTTCTGCGCTTTCGTTCCTATTTCAATCCACCCACCCCGTGAGGGGTGGGACGTGAAAAGGCAGGCGTTCCGTTATTCATGAAAATTTCAATCCACCCACCCCGTGAGGGGTGGGACTTTTCGGCAAGGCGGCGAAGGAGCCGCCCAAGAAATTTCAATCCACCCACCCCGTGAGGGGTGGGACGTCAATCCTTGTGGTTACGGGCGCGAGGCTTGAATTTCAATCCACCCACCCCGTGAGGGGTGGGACAAAAGAGCGTGAGAGCGGCGCAAAGACCGAGTATATTTCAATCCACCCACCCCGTGAGGGGTGGGACCATCGCGTATCTGTGCCTGACTGATCACATAGTAATTTCAATCCACCCACCCCGTGAGGGGTGGGACCTTGTTGCCCTTCTCAAATTGGGCGTTGTTAATATTTCAATCCACCCACCCCGTGAGGGGTGGGACGTATTCGCCGCGGATTCTTCGGCGCTCGTGACAATTTCAATCCACCCACCCCGTGAGGGGTGGGACAATTGCTGCAAGCTGTTGGAAGAGAGGGGCTGGATATTTCAATCCACCCACCCCGTGAGGGGTGGGACGATACTTTACAATATCCGGCTTATTCCATGATTATTTCAATCCACCCACCCCGTGAGGGGTGGGACTTCTGTGTCGGCTGAAGATCAGCCAAAAGAAATCATTTCAATCCACCCACCCCGTGAGGGGTGGGACTGAACGGCGTGGCATGAACGCGCTGGGCAAGGAATTTCAATCCACCCACCCCGTGAGGGGTGGGACTACACAAGCAACATTACAAATCATTATAATTGTATTTCAATCCACCCACCCCGTGAGGGGTGGGACCAGCTTTATGGCGCTGCGCAAGGCGACATGAAATTATTTCAATCCACCCACCCCGTGAGGGGTGGGACCCGCCGCGTTGGATGTCTGGAACTCCGCCAGGTTATTTCAATCCACCCACCCCGTGAGGGGTGGGACTTCTTTTAATGAATCAACAAATCCATAAGCAACAATTTCAATCCACCCACCCCGTGAGGGGTGGGACTACTCCACCTGGGGCTATGAGCAAACAAACGTTATTTCAATCCACCCACCCCGTGAGGGGTGGGACGATGGCGATCTTGTGGATGACTACAGCAAAGCATTTCAATCCACCCACCCCGTGAGGGGTGGGACTATCTGATATATCCTCCCCGGCCTGTCGGTTGAGATTTCAATCCACCCACCCCGTGAGGGGTGGGACGGCATATTCACAGATTCACACATCCAGACGCTGAAAATTTCAATCCACCCACCCCGTGAGGGGTGGGACAGCAAATTCGCATAACAACAAAATGCGTTCTTTGTAAGTATTGCACAATTATAGTTACTCATCAATCCTTACACTAACAATTTTGTCTAAAAATAGAGAAAAATAGAGAAGACAACATTGGATAATTACCAATTTTTTGTGCGAACGTAAAGGGGAAAGCGTGTGAGCTTACGCTTCGCACTACAAAAATAGCAATCCTTCGGCATCATACGAGGGCTTGGCTCCAAAGTGCTCTATCCGATTATGGTAACGGTTGCCTAAAATGTAAAAACGCAGGCTATCTGTTTCCTGATCTACAATGTCTTTCAATTCCTGTTTTAGTTTCAAAAACTGTGCGTTGTCAATTATACATTCAAAAACGGAATTTTGTACGCGCTGACCATGAGCAACGCATTTTTTAGCCACCTGACGCAGTCGCCGTCGACCTGCCACATCCTGGGTGTTAACATCATAGGTTACTAAAACAAGCATTGGTTCACCTCTTTACTTCCAAAAAAATGGAGGATAAGCTTTCAAATCGCCACGCAACATTCTTGATAAAAGCAACGACTGTGCATAGGGCACCAATCCCCATGGCATTTTTTCTTTCAAAAAGGGGTGAGTTATTTCTTCCCGCTTTTTTGTTTGCCATGCCTCAAGAAAGCTCTTTCTTCCTTGAACTGAAAGCAGAACGGCTCCATCCTCTTGTCGGTCAAAATCTTTGTCTCGAATCATTCGATTGTTAATAAGCGTCAGCACCAGACGGTCTGCCATGGGTGCACGCAACTCCTCCTGCAAATCAAGCGCCAATGAAGCACGGCCAGGCCGGTCTCGATGAAGGAAACCGACATAAGAATCAAGACCCACACTTTCAAGCGCGGCCGCGCAGTCATTTGCCAGCAAAGCATAGGCAAAAGACAATAACGCATTTACATTGTCAAGAGGCGGTCTTCGGTTGCGTCCAGTGAACATGAAGTCCGCCTTTTGGCTCAGTATCATCTCGTCAAATACATGATAGTAGCGCGCAGCTGCCTCCCCTTCCAGGCCCCGCAGAGAATCGAGCGACTCATTATGTTCAAGGGTTGGCAATACTTCTTTAAGACCTTGCGAAACAACCTGCAAACGGTTCGAGTCGACACGCAAGGAATGATCCCTTAAGCAACGCTCAAGTACCTGCCGTTGATTGTATATTTTGCCCGCCACCATGTTGCGTGCTATAACGCAGCTGCTTTTCAGGTCATCCGCCATACGGTCCTGCGTACGCCTCAAAAGCACATTGCCGTTTTCTGCGCCAACGCTTCGGGCAAGAAAACGCCCATTTGGCGTTAAAAAACACAGGCTGATGTTGCGCTTGGCACATTCGCCCATCAAGGCGGGGCTGGCGCCGCGGTAGGAAAAGGAAACAATCCCTTCAAGGCCGATAAGCGGTATCATTCCCGCAGGACCGTTTTCATCGGAGACCAGGATGCTCTGGTCTTTAAGCGATAAATAACGGTCGGGACTGGTTACATACAGTGTGTTCAGCATCTTTCTCACAGCGCGTCCTCCGTTAGGTGTCGGAGCACATACTGTTCGCTTTTTTCTTGGACGGTTAATGCAGGCAAACAAACCGATTGAAGCGAACAGGCATCACAGCCTTTGTGCTTTTTAGCCTTGGGGGTGTGCCCGCGTGTAAGCAAATCATGCATCCTACCCACAACAGTATGTAAGGCATCGCGCAAGGATTCATCAAACACAACAGCTTCTCTGCGCCTTGTTTTTCCGTAGAAAAGAGCACCTTCACGGATGGTACACAAGAGCATCTCTTCTAAACATACGGCTTGGGCACAAAGCTGTAAACGATCGGCATTGTGGGGCTTGGGCGCACCGTGCTTGTATTCGACCGGAAAAGGAAGCCAATAACCACGAAAGCCCCTTAGCGTAACTCCGTTTTCTTGCCGATGAAACTCAACCGCATCGCATACGCCGCTGATTTTCAGGCGCTGAGACGCAACACGCAGACCTCGAACGGTCAATACATCTCCCCGAAGCTCGTGTCCTGTGTCTTGATGTGTCCTTTCATGCATGATGCGTCCCGATGCGGTCAATGTGTTTTCCAGCCATTGCTGTTCCACATGGATGAGCGCCCATTGTCGCGGACAGTAGGCATAGTGCTGTATTCCGGAGAGAAGCAGCCAATTGTCATCTTCAGGCATTGGGAAACACTTCGGGGACCAGGCCTTCCAGAGGTTCGACAGTGATGTCGTAATCCTCAACGGATTGCGGAAGCGCGCCCTCTTCCTTCAATGCGCAGCGGATTGACCGGTGAACCCTGGCGGCAGGGTACTGGCCGCTCGGGCAGTTGTGCCGGAACCAGTATAGGCGCTCTACCTGCATGGAGCCGTCGGGGCGGGCGGACGAGGTATCATTGTCAAACAGCGTTTCAAGCGCTTTCCTGATCTTCTCGGCGTCATCCTCGGAAAAACCCGTCTTTTCGGCCAGCTGCACATTGATGGAGCCTTTGATTTTATATAGGCCGAAACGGATGAAGTGTTTCATCCCCATGGTGTCGGACCCGCGGCCATCGCCCGGCTCGCTGTTGACCGATTTGGTTATCTGCATGCTGATCACCTCCACCGGCGATTGGCTGACCGCCTGGTGGACAGAAACCGGGCCGCGGATGCCGATGCTTACGCCGGACGCCTTTGATTTGGACTTGAAGGCAAAAAGCTGCCCAAAGGCGCGGACATCCAGCCATGTTTCGCAGGCTGTGTCCGCGTACTTTTGCTCATCCTGTATGCCTTTTAAAACACTTTCAGCACGTTCGGCAAGAGAGCCGAAACCATCATCCGCCCGATCTGCAGACTGAACGAAAATCCGTTCCCCCATATCCTGAAAGCGGTTGCGGATTTTGCGCTTGATACAGACATCGCTGATCTCTCCAATCCCTTCATAGTTGGTGCGGGGACGGTTCCCGTTGAGCGGATCGCCGTTCGGGTTTGCCATGGTGACGGAAACCAGGGCGACAAAGTCAATTTTGTTCTGCAGCGTGGACATCTTTATTCCTCCTCTACTTCTTTGTTCTTTTTGGTATACATATCCTGCTTTTGCAGATAGTATCCGATCAGGTATTTTTCATTTAGCGGCGCGTCATGCCCGGGTGAATTGAGCGAATCCAGAATGGCGAAGATCTCACCGATCTGGCGGTCATACCAGACGCGCAGGTAGGGCTTAAGCTGCGGGAAATAAGCCTTTTTCAGCTGTTCAATGATGCTTCTGGCTGCGTACAGCGGGCGCTGGGTGAAAACAGGCAGCAGGCGCATGGCATTGGGTTCCCTGCTTTCATTGATGTCATAGGTATCACGCTCCGCCTTTTCCATGAGTGCCAGCAAGCGGCCGTACTGATAGCTGCGGTCCTTTTTTTCAGGGTCAAGTGCCAACTGAATCTCCTCCTTTTGATGATCTATATAGTATTTTCGTATGGCTGCGCAGGTGACAAACAGCAGGTCTTCTCTGATCTTTCGGCTGTAAAGGTGTAATTGCTCACAACGGACAAGCAAAGCGTGAACGATATCATACGGAAAAACCGACTTTTCAATCCGGCAAACCAATAAACGCTGTAGCTGTTGTTTGAACACGCGGTCTTCGCACTCAAACTGCCCTCGGTCGACGCTCTCGCGGTAGGTGCCGAAGGCAATCTCTGCCATTTTGGGAAGCGCAGGCGCCTGAATGCCATACCACCCGTTCCACCATGAGCAGGTCTTATCCCAGTGACACAGGCGTTCAGCGAAGTCGGCTGCCTGCAGCTCGCTGTAGTATGTAATTGATAAACGGCCATTTGTAGCAGCATCAAACACAGCAATGACAGCTACACTTGAAAAATCAAACGTGCTGACCCAGCCTGACAATTCATTGGACAAGGCGTCTGAATAGTCGGTCATCGTGAGAATCGGTTCGGACGGCGGCAGAAAAGGCCTGCTTGGCTGCGGTATTTCGTCACCTTGCGGATTCCAGCAGATGAAAAACCGTTTTCCAATGTTGACACTATAATTATCTACAAGATACTTAATGGCGTTATGGGCCTTTTGAGAGGCAATATAACCAATACCCAAAGCCTCGTTGCCTGATTTGAAGCGTCCCCTGAAGGTATAGTTGCTGTTATCATTTGTTGAAATCAATTTGGCGTTCCCATGCATTGCAACAACACCTTTGGAATGCTGCTCGGCAAGCCGGGATCGTTCACCGGTTAACATACATAGATTTTTTTCAGTTTCTTCAGATTGGATAAAACTGATGAATGATTCAAACAAGGTACGGTTTTTCCAGCAGCAGGGTTCTTCAACGCCATACACGATCCACCGTACCATTTCATTGCCGGAATAGCCTTTTGACAAGGAAGTGAGATTATGTTTTATTGTATTTTTCGACAAGTACTGATAGACTGCCTGAATAATCGGATGCGTGTAAGGCGACTGTACCCAAACATGCAACTGTTCCATATAGGGCTGATGCTTTTCTGGGCGATCATCAAGAAAACAATCAAGCTGGTCACACAGCGGATGGGGATAAAAGGCTCTGGTTCTTCCAATGGACTTCTCTTTAGCCGGAAAAATGAATTTTCCCTCGGCCTTTGCATCGACCTGAGTTACGGAGATAAAATTCCCATCCAGATCTATTGTGATGTCGATGTTGGGCGAAGTCAGCCAGTGGGCAATCGGTGCAAGCGGTGTCTTCTGCGCCTCATAAACACCGACAAGACCCATTTTGTCCAGCGTGTCGTATGTTTCAATCGCTTTTTGCAGCAGGGCCATTAGCTGTCACTTCCTTCCTGATGGTCGATCGGTGCAAAATTGTTTCTGTCTTCGCCAAATTCCAGCACAGAGCGCTTGCCGATGGGTTTTAGCATGGTGCACTCTTCCGGACGGATAAACTCTATCACGCCTTTTTCCATCACAGGCTGCCACAGCCGGACGGTCATCTCTCCCGGCGGAAGGTTTCCTGTCACTTCATCCGGATAGGTAATGCCGTGCAACATGACGCCGAAACTGAGCTGGGGTGTTAAATCATAGGCACCCTCCCCCTCCCCGAAGCTGCAGGGCGCGACATAAGCCTGACACTCACGGGTGCCAAGAAACACATCACGCCTGCCGCCCCGTTCAATGGAACGCCTGGCTCTGTTGTGATGTTTGTTCTCGTTCCGGTCCTTTGCCAATTTGGGGCGGTTCTCATTCCACTCAAAATGCGCCTGAACCTGATAGCGGCAGTTTTTCAAGTATGTGTAGTACGAAAGATCGGCCAGCTCAGATTTCTTCCTGGCTGAATAGACAAGGTTGCGGATCCCCTTGACCTCCATTTGAACAGGGTTCATGATGCGCACCTTGTCGATCACCCAGATAAAGGTGGGTTTCCAATACACCGACGAGATAATGCCCTTGAGCGCCTCATAGGTGGGCACCGGGTAGGAGCATTTTTCTCCCCCCACTCGTGTAATGGGATCGGAAAACAGAGCATAATCGCCGGTGACCTCAAACTCGACAATGTTGGGATAGCGTGTCTTCACTTCATTAAACCTCCATCAAGTCTGCTGTGTTGCCGGAAAGGCCGGTCTGATGATCGTACCAGCCGGGGGCCAGGACATATAGGGGACAGTGGTCACTTGGACGGTAGACGGCTCCTTTTTGTATCAACTTCTCAAGGTGCCATGAAAACATGCTGATGCAATAAGAAGCGGTGTGTTTGATGAGCGCCCTGAGGCCTGAAAAATCATAATCGACAGCGGCGTCTGTTAACCTAGCGATCATTTCTTTGCCCTCGCGATAAGGCACCAGCACACTGAAAGACTCATCAAAGATGGAGTACTCGCTGCCGGCTGTCCTGAATGCCTGGCGCAAGTTGTCATGGGGATGCTTGCTGGCATATTGCCTGTTGGCGAAGAGAAGATTGCTGGTCAGCAAATCCACCATCGAAGTGCTCCCGTCGCGCAAAGGGCAGTCCAATGAATTCTTTGGAAACTTTCCGTAATACTTACTATAGTATGATCGGATAGCTGTATTTGTAGCAGGGTCTTCGTCGTGCAACTCATAAAACAGCTCTCCCGTAGCCTGTTTGCCGTTTTCAATAGTATCCAGCCTGCCAAGCGTCTCCCCCTGCAGCGCGACAACATATACATTGGACGGTTCGTTGCGCTCGCTGTTGCGGTTGCAGCGCCCGGCTGACTGAATGATGCTGTCCATGCCGGCCCTGAACCGAATGACCGTTTCAAACGAGATGTCTACCCCCGCTTCAATCACCTGAGTGGAGATACAAACTATCTTTTGTCTGAAAGCAGGATCTTTCTGTCGGTTTTCGGACAGGTCTTTTTTCAACGTTGAGATCACATCCCGGCGATGCGCAACACACATATTGCTTGACAGATGATAACAAGCCGGGACCATGCCCCTTATGACAGCAAACAGGTCTTCTGCCTGTTTCTTTTTATTGCATACAACGAGCAGGCTGTCCGACTTACCAAGCTGCTCTTTGACAAAGGCGTTCAGTTCATCCTGGGTCAATTCGCCTTTGTCAACAATACGGGTCCGCCGAAACACTTCCTGCATTTCAGGGCTGAGATTGATGGGGGCTTGTTCAGCAATGTTCATCGGAAGGGAAAGACGGTCAAGGATTGGCAGTGTGGCGGAGCAAAGCAATACTGAACAGGAGCAAAACTCCGACAGAAAATTCATTGTAAGGTTGAAAGGATGGGTCAGCTGTACCGGAAGGCTTTGGATCTCATCCAGGATAATGATGCTGTCAGCAAGCGCGTGGAAGCGGCGAACAGCCGAAGTTTTAGCGGAAAACAGGGTGTTGATCAGTTGAACCTGTGTGGTGACAACAATCGGCGCATGCCAGTTGCTCTCAAAGAGGGCGTTGGGATCGAGGTCCTCCCTGTTATCCGCATCCTGGGAGACATTTGAGTGGTGTTCCAGCACAGCAACATGTTCGCCCACTGCCCGTCTGATCTCATCAGCATTTTGTTCAATGATGCTGATAAAAGGGGCAATGTAAAAAATGCGTTTTTTCCTGTACAGAGCTGCATGATGAAGCGCATAGCGCAAGGTTGACAAAGTTTTTCCGCCACCGGTCGGCGCATTGAAGCGATAGATGGCAGACGGGTATTCGGCAAAGTCACTGCAGGCATCGGATATATATCCACGGGCTTGGGAAATCCGACTTGTATTTGATTTTTTGCTGAGCTTTGCCAGATGATTTTCGAGATGAATCAGAGCCTGTTGCCAGAAGTTTTTTGTCTGACTAATTTCTTCTCTTGCTTTTTCATTGGCTTCAAAGGCAGCGGTATCGCTGCGATCGCCCTCAATGACGCAGGAAGACAAAAAACGCACCAGCATGGCAATGATAAAGTTATAAAAAACATAATCAATATTTACATTTCTGTGTTTTTTATCCTCAGCTTTTTCATAATAATTCTTTGCCTTTTGAGCTATTTGATAAAATTTCTGCTCCAATTCCTTCAGTGCTTTTAAAAACAACTGATCCAACTGATTTTTAGGACAACAGCGCAACAGAAATTCTTTGATCGCGTTTTCAGCGTCGATCCCCTCAGCACCTGCACGATAACGAAGCCCGGAGCGGTGGTTCTCGTCTACCGCATCAAACACAGCGTGGTGGCTTGCAGCCGCACAGGCGATCATTTCACTTGCAAGGCGCTCAACATCATTTGAATCATCATGATGATAGGCTTCCATCATCAGGCGCACGCAAGCAAAAGTATGGTTGACACTGCCCCGGACAACTTGCTCCCCTGCAAGCGCTTTTTGAAGATATTGGCGATAATGATCCGTATACTTTCCCGTATCATGAATCAAGCCGGCAAGATAGGCTGTATCCTTTAAGCCTATACACTCGGCTGCCTCGCCCGCTAAATGCGCAGTGCCCAGACAATGTTCCCGTACAGTCTGTATTTCTTCGGTGGGTTTGCCATAATCACGAATATGTGCCGGAAAGAAGTCCAGCATTTTGGTGCCTCCCAAACTCAACCGTAAACAAATCAACTATGAGTTTCGATTGATTTTGTTTTATTTATTGTAACATAAATACCGATTAACTTACATAATCGTGTGAAATTTTTAAGAGTCTGTTGATAGGTTCATGTCCTTACGAAGGTTCGCAAAATTTTGTTGCGGAGATCAATGCAAATGAATGATTTACAGGTTTTATATAGTCATATAAAAATGGACAGTCCGGTTCTCTTCAGCCTGTGGTATGATTACAGATGTTTTAGTAACGTGAGGAGCTGTCCGGGAAGATAGATGATGAAAGCAGTTCGTTTCAAACCAGGCGCGGATCTTGGCCCCCAGATATCGAGGGTATGGCGGCTGAGCGTCCCTGCCATTCTGACACAGATCACGACTGTTGCCATGCAGTATATCGATTCGGCAATGGTCGGCAAGCTGGGCGCCAACGCATCCGCGGCCATCGGTTTGGTCTCTACCAGCACCTGGTTGATGAACGGCGTCAGCTCCGCTGTTGCCGTGGGCTTTTCAGTGCAGGTGGCGCAGTATATCGGCGCGAGTGAACCGTTTCACGCCCGCCGCGTGATGGAGCACGGGTTTGCCGCCGCGCTGCTGATCTCAATGATGCTCATGCTGGTCGGGATAGGAATTTCCAATCCATTGCCCCGCTGGCTGGGCGGGGAAGAAGTCCTTTGGAAGGACGCAAGCGCGTACTTTCTGCTGTTCGCCATCACCATGCCGTTTATGGCGATGAACAGGATGGCGGCCAGCTTTCTCCAAAGCGCGGGCAACATGGTGGTTCCCAGCGTATTGAATGCCCTAATGTGCGTGCTGGATGTTGTCTTCAACGCCATCTTTATTCCACGATACGGCGTGCTGGGCGCGGGGATAGGCACCTGCCTTGCAGCTGTTGTCGTATGCTTCGCGGAGTTGTGGTTCTGCTGCTTCCGTTATGAACCCTTGCGGCTCAACCGCAAGGAAAGCTGTCCTCTGGATGCAAGCGTTCTCAGGCGCGCGCTGAGGATTGGCGCGCCTGTGGGCGCTGAGTCCATGGCCATGTCCGGCGCCCATGTGGTATCCACCGTGATTATTGCGCCGCTCGGCGCGGTTTCAATGGCAGCGCACGCCCTCGCCATCACGGCGGAAAGCCTTTGCTATATGCCGGGCTATGGCATCGCTGCGGCTGCTTCGACGCTGGTGGGGCAGAGCATCGGCGCCAGAGATTACCGTCTGGCGCGGCGCTACGGCTATATCACCGTGGCTTTCGGCAGCGCCGTGATGGCATTGACGGGCATCATCATGTATTTTGCCTGTCCCCTGGTATTTGGAATGCTTACCCCGGTGGAGGAGGTCCGGATTGTAGCCGCGCAGATCCTGCGCATTGGCCTGCTTGCTGAACCTTTGTTCGGCGCCGCAATGGTGGCTTCCGGCGCCTTGCGCGGCGCTGAGGATACCCTGGTGCCCAGCATCCTGAACCTGCTGAGCATGTGGGTCGTGCGCCTGGGCCTTGCCCTGACCCTGGTCCCGCTCTATGGCATCCATGGTATGTGGATGGCCATGGCAACCGAACTGTGTGTGCGCGGCATTCTGATGCTGTGCAGACTGATGCGCTCCAGGCATATGCGCTGTGATTTGGTTAAGGAAGGAAGCAAACGGCAAATGGGTTAGCCGGACAGTAACGCATGAAATCATATCATTCCAAAGGAGCGATCTTCATGAAGATACTGGCTGTTGGAAACAGCTTCTCTCAGGATGCGTCCACCTTCCTGCATTAGGCGGCTGCCGCGCAGGGGCTGGAGATCGATATCACCAACCTCTTTATTGGCGGCTGCCCGCTTGAGAAGCATTTCGCGAACCTCAGGTCCGGTAAGGCAGTCTATGAGCTGCAGCACAACGGTGAAGACACGGGGGAGATGGTCTCCCTGCCCGATATGCTTGCGCGCGGCGGGTGGGACGTCATCGTTACCCATCAAGCCAGCCATGACAGCGGTTGGCTGGATACGTATGAGCCGTTTCTGACAGAGCTGCTCGCAGTTTTTCGTTCCACGAACCCTGGCGCACGCATCGCGCTGCACGAAACATGGGCTTATGACCCGGACAGCACGCATCCCGCTTTTCCTCGCTACAACTGTGACCAGCAGGAAATGTTTAAGCGGCTGCATTATAACTACGCACTGAAAGCCCGAGCGCATGGTACGGAGCTGATCCCATCCGGCGGCGTAATCCAGCGCGTGCGCGCCCAGGAAGCCTTTCGTGGGCGTTCACTTACCCGTGACGGGTTCCATATGAGCCTCAGCCACGGCCGGTATCTGCTCGCGTGCGTCTGGATCCGCCATTTTTTCGGTGTGCCGGCGGTGCAGAACCCGTTTGTACCGCAGAGCGAAGAAGCAGCGGACCCTGTGCTGCTGCAGGTGATCCGCGAGACGGTGGACCAGGTGATGGAGGAGGTCCGATCATAACTGAATGGCACATCCGGCGCGGCGTCTGGGAGAAATGCCGCCGCAGGACAATTCGATACGGTTGCCGCATATCATGATTCATATCAATAGAGATAGATTCTCATCATCACATGGAGCAAAAAAGCTACCATGTATTATACTGGATAGCTCTTTTGTTTCACGCCTTTGATTTTATCTTGAATAAGTTCCAGTAACCACAGCCTCAGCCAACACCTTTTCCGTCAGCAAGGCCTGCATTTCAGACAGCGTAAAACCGGTTTTCAGGTCAAGCGCTTCAGACAGCGCGTATACGGTAAAGACATAGCGATGCACGCCGGACGGCGGGGTAGGCCCGCCATAGCCGAGCGTTCCAAAATCATTGACGCCCTGTATGATGTTTTCCGGCCAGTCGATGCTTGCGTTTCCAGGGATTTCACAGGTCGCATCTTCTACTGGGATGTTGGCAGCGAGCCAATGGATCCAGTCGCCCCCGTCCGGGTCGATCATGGTGATGGCGAGGGCGATGGCGCCTTCCGGAATATCGCAGACAGTTAATGGAGGCGAAAGCGAGGGGATAAACTCCTCGACGAACTGTTCTCCCTTTGCCCCATAGGGCAATCCAAGCGCTCCGTCGATGATGGCGGCGCTTGTCACGGTCATCTCCGCCAGGGGCGCAGGCCCGGTTGCTGCTGCAGATTCCAACAAAGCGGCCAGCCCTGTCATCATGACAAGAATGACAAGTACACACAGAATGATGCGCTTCATTGAGAATTTCCTCCTTGATTTTGTATAAAAGGATCATGTCATTTCATGAGGGTTTGCGGCCCTCGGTGAAAGAAAGACGGAACCGGTTCACCAAGTATTGACGATTTAAATCAGTTTATTCGTACCGCGGCCGGGCGTAACCTACAATCCGCTGATCATTCAGGGCATACATCCGGGTGTCCACACTGCCGCCGGCCGCCCCTTCCAGCGTATATACATATTTCGCATCCACCTCATACACAATGCCGATGTGAGAGAAGGTGGTCTGGGCTTTGGCGTTGCTCCACAGGAAATATATCAGGTCCCCCGCCTGGGGAGCGTAGTCGCTCCGGTTCATGCGGCTGGCAGGATTCAGAAGCTGTGCCTGCGCCTGGGCAGCCTTGGGCGCGAAGAAATAACGGAAGGCCTGTTGGGCGTCATAAAACACGCCGTCCACATCCCGGGCGTTGTTGATGATCCCCTCCCCAAGGCCCGCCTTCCTGGCGGACCAGGACACAAAGTAGGAGCAGTAGGACTCGCTGGGGTCCTGGTAATGCGCGCCGTATTTGGAGTAGGGGCCGCCGGGACCGGTGCCGTCCAGGATGGGTTTGCGGTTGGAGCCCCCTGAAAAGCCCAGCTGTGTAAAGGCCAGGCCCAGCAAGTCCGCCTTCCTGTCCCCGGTGAGGGTATAGGTGTTTTCGGAGAAGCCCCGGGCGAGGTTGACCAGGGGAGCGGGCCGGTCTATCAGGCGAACCTGTTCCTTTAACACATACCCGCTTTTGTGCTTGTAGCTGGCCAGGTACCATTCTCCCCGCTCCAGGAGGATGGTAAGCGCCGCCCCGGCAGGCACGGTTTGCACCGAGCCCGCGTTTTTTCTTGCGCTGGACAGCAGGGAGAGCGCCTTGCCCGTGTGGTTGATGGCGGCTTTCAGCAGCGCGTCGTTGCTGGTGCCGCTTTTCTGATACAGCAAAGCCAGGGTGGCGGGGTCGGCGCTGCCGCTGGCGGGCATGCCGTTGCCGGTTTGAAAATTGCGCACGGCGGCGGCAGTTTGGGCGCCAAAGACGCCGTCTGCTTCCAGCTTGCTGATACCTGCCTTCAGCAGGGCCTGTTGAAGATAGGCGATCTGCTCCGGAGCGCTGCCCCGCCGCAGCGTCTGGCCTACGCTGGCGCCGGCTGTTTTCGCGGCAGGGTTGGCATCCGGCGCGGTCTGATTATCATCCGGCTGATCAATGACGCCGCCGGTACCCTTCTCACCGGCAGGGCTGCCCAGCAGCAAACTCAGGGTCTGGTTGCCCGCGATCCCGTCCACGCGCAGCTTGTGTTGAGACTGGAACTTCCGCACCGCCCGGGTGGTGGCGCGGCCATAAATACCGTCTGCTTTTAAACTGAAACCATGCCGGTTCAGGGCTTCCTGCATGGTTTGCACTGCCGTGCCGCGCATACCAGGGCGCAGGGTGGCATATGTGGCAGAGAAGGTGGGGACGGCAGGAGCGGCAGGGGTTGCGGGGGCGGCAGCTGCCTGCGGGGCGCCGCTGCCATACAGCAGGCTCAGGGTTTCATTCCCGGCGATGCCGTCCGCCTTGAGCCCCTTGGCGCGCTGAAACTGAATCACCGCACGCCTGGTTTGCCTGCCGTAGATGCCGTCCACAGCAAGGGAATAGCCTTCTTTAAGCAGCGCCTGCTGAAGCCTGACCACTTCCTCCCCCCTGGCATTCGGGCGAAGGGCTTCATAAACCGCGGCGCCGCTGCTTAAGCACTGGGTCAGCAGTAGAACAGCGAACAGAAGGAAGGCGATCTTTTTCATAACAACCTCCGCCACATATCCAAAAACGAACAAGCTTTCCGGTTACACACAGCATATCAAAAGGATGGCCTTTGGTGCAAGCTTTGTGTGACTGAAACATTAGCAGCAATGCATTAGGCGGAACACAAGTTATGGAATTTGACAGTACCTGTTCCTAAATTATACTATTTTCCCAAATATAATTGACTTCTCACACATTGTATGACCGGCTGTTAATCCGTGTATACACACTCTATCTTTCCAGCAAGCAAAGTCAGGGGCAGCATGGCAAGGGGCAGGATAAGATATGCCGTGATCACATGAAGGGCAGCGTACAGCAGGAATACCAGGGCGTGTACAGCAGCAGCGTTGCAATAATCGATAAGGCCGCGAAGAATGAAGCAAGGGGCGTTTCATCTAAATCCCTGGGGGCCTTCGGGGGCAAGACCTGCCGGTATCCCCACCATATGCCCAGGAAAACCGAGACGAGCAGCAGAATGGCTTGCAGGGATTTTTTCATGATTTCGGAACCATCCTCATGGGATGCTTGCCTGCTGTGCGCTGGCAAAGGCTTCTTCCAGCAGCTGCTGAAGCTGAAGGTCAGCCTCCTTCAGGCGCTCCAGCTCTGTGAGCACAGCCTTGCCTTCCTGCGCAGTGTTTTTGCTTCCTTCCCGGAGGGCTTGCCTGGCTTGACCCATTGCATCCGCTGTCTGCTGGGCAGCCTTGCGGTAGGCGGACAACGCCTCCTGCTGCTGGCTCATGTTCAAAGCCAGGGCCAGCTGATTTTGCCACAGGGGGAGGGCAAGGTCCGTCATCTGTTTGAGCTTATCAGCCACCACCTGCTGGTTGTGCTGGATCAGACGGATCTGCACAGCCAGCTGCAAGCTGATGGTCTTGGACTGCCGCAGCTGGTGAAGGCGGTCCAAAAACAGATCCGCAAACGACTCTGAAGCAGATTGATCTTCTGCTGTTGTTTCCTGTTCCGCAATGGCCAAGGCTTGTTCTCCGGCCAGGATTTTCAGTTCCAGAGCATGATAGCATGCCTGGTTGGTCTCATACAGGGTGTCCAGCAGGCTGATCTCCTTCTGAAGCGCTAACCTGGCCATGTCCATCTGATTGGCCAGGCGATCCACCAGATAGGTGATTTGCACATAGTCCCGCCGCAAAGCATTGTACTGCCGCTTTTCGGGTGAAAAAAGGGATGCGAACAAGCCTCCCTTGGGCTTGCAAAGTGAAACAATGTCAAAGCCCGCAATCTGCTTTTGCAAGTCATGGATGGCGCCCACCGCGTCCTCCAGGGCACCGCCTGAGGCCCTTTTGAGCAGGAGGTCTGACACATCCCCCAAGTCGCGCTGCTCCTTAGCGCCGTAGCCAGTTGCGGTAAGGGCGTCCTTCAGGTCAATGCCCCGGGCCTGAAAATCAATCTCCTGCTTTTTTTTCGGCGTGAGCTGCGCCCGGGCTTCAAAATCCTTTGCGACCTGGGCAGGGTCAAAGACAGCAACTGTCATGCTGCTCAATGCTCCAGAGACTGGATGAGTTTCTCCATTACCTGGGAATCCGGCATCTGGATGATTTTTGATATCACCGGGGCAATGCCTGGTACAGTGATATTGGACACATCCATGTTGGCGGCGTTGATGCCCGTGCGGAACCCATGCTTTTCCCAGGCCAGGGCCTGAATTCCCGGCGCAAGCAGCGCTTCCAACCCAAGCTTTCCCTTTTCGCTCAGAGCGATATACACGTGGCTGGACCACACGGTGGGCACCGGGTACAGCAGCACCACGTCATCCTTGATTTGCCGGTAGTCCTCCGGGTTGGTGTGCGCAAACTCCAGCAATTGGCTTTCATAGCCGGCCACCAGAGGCCGGGCGCCCACGCCGGTTTTCAAAAACTGGCTGAAGATATCCGCAGAGCTGGTTTCCATATAACCCAGCCGCTCGATCAGCGCCTTCAACCGGGGGATGACTGCGTCCACGCCTTCCAGGGTGACCACATTGCCATCGTTGATCATGTTGGCCAAAAGGCCTGCGAACATGTTGCCGGAATTGGACTTGGTGGGGTTGGTGGTGGACACCAGGACGGAGCCGTACAGGGGCAGCCCCAGGCTTTCCCAGCGCTCGCCTTTTTCCAATACCGGCAGGAAGGTCTTCATGTCCAGAAAATGCACGCCATCCTGCCGGGTCACATAGCCCGCCTTGGTCAGCGCATCGGCCACCATCCGGCGGGTGTACAGCACAATGGGAGTGTTGAAAACAATCTCGCTTTTGGGCGGCTTGCCGAAGGTTTTTTCATATAGATCAAGAGCGGTCTGGCTGGAAGGCCAGAGGTAGTCGCGGCCTGTGTGGTCCAGGCGGATCATATCAAGGGAGCCGGCCTTCTGATAGTTCAGGGTCAGCTTCTTCTCTTTCAGCAGAATCTTTTTCACTTCCGGGTCATCCACCAGGCCGATTTTTTCCCCGCCGATATATCCCGTGATCTCCACCTGCTGGGCTTCCCTGCCTTGAAACCAGGAGTAAACTCCGGCGACCACAATCACCAGCACCAGCAGCAACAATCCCCAATGCTTCGTCTTCACAGCCCGTCCTCCAGATGCAATGTTTTCTCCAGCAAATCGATGTCCGCCTCCACATCCATCACTTCATTTTGCATCAGCTTGTTAAACTGCTTCATGAAGGCATCATGGAGGATGTCCAGCGCCCGGGCCGTTTCCGGGGTCAGCCGCTGCACCTGCGGGCTGTCCGGGTTGGAGGTGATGAGGTTCATGTATTTGCTGAGGATGTTGGCTCCGGTGTCCAGATAGAAGCTGAAAAAACGCCTGGCAGATGAGATTTTCTCCGGGTTGTTGCCCAGATAGGTGAGCAGGCGGTTGCCAAGCTCATGCAATTTCTTCGCTTTCACGTCAATCTGAGCGTCCAGGGTCACTTGGGAGGCTCGATAAATCACCTGCATGTCCACATGGGCATCTGACATGATTTGCAACAGTTCCTGCCCGCCCTTGAGGCTGTCCACCGGGGTGCTGCCGATGCGCTTGACTGGCTTGGTCAGCAGGAAAATTGCACCATATATCAAAAGAGCAATGAGCCCGCTGACCAGAATATGCCAGGAAGCCCCAAAATACAGCAGCACAAACAAAAGAATACCTGCCAGAAAGGCAATGAAAGTACGCGTGTTTACCTTCATTTCCGCACTCCTGCCATCAGTTGTAGCCCTTGGCCTTTTTAAAGGCATCGATCAGGTCTTTGTCACCGTCAAACACCCGGGCATGGGTCCGTTCCGCCAGGCTGCCCAAAGCATCCAGATCCGCATTGCCGAAGGAGATGCAAAACACCGGGATATCCTGCCCGTACCTGGCGTAGGCCTTCAGGAAATCATCCAGCTGCATCTCGCCATTGGACTGGCCGTCCGTCATGAGGATGATGGCCGGGGTGTAGGCCTGAAGATCGTAGCCTGTCATGATTTGAAGGGCTTGGTCCAGCGCTTCAAACATGGCGGTTCCGCCGCTTGGCTCCTCTTTTTTCACCACAGGGTAGAGCTTTTCAATGTCCTGGTTGCCTGTTTCCGTGCTGATGCTGAGGACCTCGCTGCTAAAGAGGATCACGATGTTCTCTTCCTGCTGGGAAGCCTGCAACAAGTTTTGAGCCGCCCGCTGCTGCAGCAGGATTTCACCCATGGCGGCCTTCAGCTTCTGGCTGGGCTCTCCGGACATGGAACCGGAAAAATCCAGCACGTAGGCTGTCAGGGAGGGCTTGCGAAACTGGGTTTGGTACAGCGCAAGGGCTTCCCAAAGCACCTCGCTGTCGGGCATGCGGATAGGGGAAAGGATGCTCTGGGTATCAGCGCCCCACTCCTTGCGCCACACATCCAGGTTCTCAGGCAGGATGCCCGCATAGCCTGTGCGCCGGCCATAGCGCTGGATTTCTTTCTGGACATCGCTTGACATCAGGAAATCCCTGAGCTTCAGGAAGGCTTCCTCTTTCTTTTTGTCGCCCTGGTCTACATAACCCAGGGGCGCATCAGAAATCGAAAGGCCGTCGTAAGGATATACCAGGTGCAGGGGTTCCCGCCCCTGTTTCAAAAGCTCCTTATTGGTGCTGAGAATCAGGCTTTCGTAGTTGACCATGGCATCAAAATCCCCCTGCAAAAACAGGGTTTTAAGCCATTCACTGCTGCCGGAGGAACGGTCCACCCCCTTGAGCAGGGCTTGGATATCGGCCCTTAGCCCTTCCTGCTGAAGGCTTTTCGAAGTAATAATCTCAGGGTTGTCAAGCAGCGCATACAGAAATCCGATATAGGCTGAACAACCGGAATTGGATTGGGTAGCGCTGGTCATGCAGAAAGACAGCTTTCCGTGTTGGATTTGGGCCAGAATGTTCCGCACGGATACCTGCCTGCCCACAAAGCCCAGTTCCTCGGCCAGGGATCGCCGGATGCCAAATACGACCGGCGTGATGGAAATGGACTCAGTGTACTTGACCCGGTGCTTGGTATCCCCGATGGAAATCCACATGCTGCTGGCCGGCCAGACAGCGTCATAGGGCACCTGTTCCTGCCCTAAAATTCTGGAAATTTCCACAGAACCCTGATATTTCATATCCAGCGCAATGCGGTTTTCCTTGGCAAAGCGCGCTAACAATGGCTCCAACTCCTTGTTTTCAGAGCCGGACACGATGCGCAATGTGACCGGATACGAGCTTTCTCCCAGGGTGGGCTTGCCATCACCGCTGTTCGTTTTTTCAGGTGCGCAGGCGCTGAGAAGCAGCAGCAAAGCCAGCAACAGCGCGAAAGCCAGGCGCCGTTTTTTCATAGAACGAATCATCGTAAATTTCATGTTTTCCCTCCAGGTGTTTCATGAGCCCACAACACCCCTTTCAGCGTAACACAAAGCCGCTCCGCCTAACGGCAGCAGAATGTAAAGCAAAGTTTAAATCTGTGTAAAATTATTGTGGAGGGAGGCAAGGCTTTTTATCCAAGTTTTTGGTTGAAATGCAGATGAAAGGAATCGTTCAGGGAATGATGCGTATGCTTATCCCTCTTTCTGATTTGATTGGGTGTGCGCAATATCCGGAAGAAATCTCTCAGGACGGTAGCGTTCCTTGCCCACGGTGCCTTTGCCGTATTCAATGACGGTTACCGGGCAACGATGCACGCAGCGCAGGCAAAGGGCGCACTGCGGTTCGCTCCACTTAGGGTAACCGTTTAACAGGTAGATCGCCTGGCTTGGACAATCTCTTTCGCACTTTCCGCAGCCGATGCACCGGGAGGTAACGTAAAAATGCCGGGTGTAGCGCGCTTTGTCATACATTCCCTGAAAAATGGGCAAACCTCATTCCAAAAATGAAGAAGTATGGGCGCCGCGTTTCCGCCTGATGTCCTCCGCAATTATCGGAAGCTTGTCCAATGCGGCCTGGATAGCCTTTGCAGCCGCTTCCGGGGCGTGCACCTTGTGCCGGGGGATATAATTGGTGGTCATCACCAGGGCATGCACATACACTTTTTTAAAGTTCAGACAGCGCAGTTGTCTGGTAATCAGCGAGGCCCCCGTGCCCATGGCTCCGCCGCAGGTTATGACCACATGCAATTCTTTTTGGCTTAATTGCGGATGCTGCGCCAAATAGCGCAAAATCGGACTGGGCAGCGTCCAAAAATAAAGGGGCGCGACCAACACCAGCCTCTCCTGCTCATGCAGTGCCGGCAGAGCACCATGCTCCAGGTTGTGGAGTTTTTCTTTCATCAGAATGGACAGTTTTTCCGCGACCAGCTTGCTGTTGCCGGTTCCGCTGAAGTACAGAATCATGCGCCCTTCCCCATTCCTTACACACTTGTTATATCAGTGTATGGGAGTGCTTGTGTGAGCCTGATGTAAAATCTCATACTGATATAAAGCTTGTTTGCATCCAAAGCGGCGAGGGAATTTTTGAAGTGCCGGGAATCCCGAACGCTCATTCCTTACCAAAGCCATGTCCACACGGCGATAAAAGCGTTTAGCGCCAGGCTCAGGACAATGAGCACCCGGTCAAAAAGCCCGGAATAACCGGCGACGCCAAAGATATTCACAATAAAAAGCAACAGGGAGCCGATGATGCCGGCCCACCTGGCGAAGCCGCGGGGCAGGAAGACCATGCCCAGGGCCAGCAGAACAGGGATCAACATCAGGAGGGCGGCCATCATCAGATGGGTCTGGGTCATGGGCTTGCCGTCAATGAAGGCGGCGGCCTGGCCCTTTTCATACAGGCGCAGCACGTCCCCCAGCAGGTAGATCAGCGTCAGCGCCACCCAGCACACGGCCAGCTGGACGCGGTGAGGCTCCATGGATATCATGTCATGGGTCATATGCGTACCTCCTGATCCATCATTAAAATCACGCTGCCCCGCTTGTGCCCGGTATCCACGATGCGGTGGGCTTCACGGGCTTCTTCCATGGGCAGCGCCTTGTCGATCACGGCCTTGATGCTTCCTGCTTCAAACCACTGCGCCAGCTTCTCCGTCTGCTGGCGGTTTTCCCTGGCGACATCGCCGCCGCAGACATTGATGAAACGTCCGCCGGGCTTCAGCGCCGCTGTTGCTTGGGCTTTATTCAGCTTGCCCACCGTGTCCATCACCAGATCATATTTGACACCGGGGACAAAGACGCGGCCCAGGGTATAATCAATGAAGTGACTGGCGCCCAATTCCTGCACCAGCGCCTTGTTCCTGCCGCTGGCAACCCCGGTCACCTCAAGACCCAGGATGCCGGCGATTTGCACCGCCATGGTGCCCACCGCCCCTGCGGCGCCGTTGATCAGGATGGATTCCCCGGCCTGAGCCTTATGCTTTTCCAGGAAATACTGGGCGGTGTTGCCGCCAAAGGGCAGGGCGGCGGCCTCTTGAAAGCTCATGGACGGGGGCATGAGGGCCACAGGGCCTGAAGCCGGGATGGCGGCATAGCGGGCGTGACAGCCATAGCGCATGCCGGGGGAGGAGCCAAAGACAGCGTCCCCCACCTTGAAAGAGGTGACCTTGGCGCCTAAGGCAGCCACAGTGCCTGAGAATACGGTGCCCAGGATGGGCTGGCGGGGCCTGCGCCATCCCAACACCAGGCGCATCAGGGTTTTTATGGGTTCTTCGGCCTGCAAACCCCTTGTCCTGGCGTCCCCGGAGTTGACTGCGCTGGCTGATACGCGCACCATGATCATGCCCGGCTGCAATGCCGGCAGGGGAACTTCCACAATTTTGATGATTTCCGGGCCGCCATAGCCTGTCGCCTGGGCTGCCTCCATTCGTTCCGGCAGGCCACTGTCAAGGCTGCTCATTGCTTTACCTCCTTGTTTTTCTTACTCGTCCTCAAACGCAAAAACCTCTTCTACGGATTTATCGAATACCCTGGCGATGGCAAACGCCAGTTCCAGCGAAGGTGAGTATTTGCCGTTTTCCACTGCCAGGATGGTCTGACGGGTAACCCCTACCGAATCTGCCAGCTGTTGCTGGGTCATTTCATTGGCCAGGAAGCGGAGGGTGCGGATCTTGTTGGTGATGCGGGTTTTCTTTGCCATGATCACAGCCCTCTTTCATACCCGATAATGTAGGTGATCCAAATGGCGAGGCCGGACAGCAGCACCATGAGGGCCAGGGCGCAGAAGTAGGTATGCAGCCCCAGCCCCAGCGCCAGCAGGATGGCCGAAACAAGGAAGGAGAGAAAGGACACCGCGCCAAAGGCTTTCATGGCAAGGCCCTCGATATGGCGGTCACGCTCATCGGTCTTTTCCTCAAAGCCCTGCCCGCCGGACCGTTTTTCCCTTGACATGATCAGAATCGCGCTGAGCACATCCAGCACCAGGAAACCTGTGACCAGCACGAGAAAATAAATGCCCCATGTTTTGCCTAAGGCCTCGCCGTCAAGGGACGCTACCCTGGAGCGGTTCCAAAGAAAAGTCAGGATGAACCAAATCAAGTTGAAGATGGCTGAGAGAATGGCGATCTTTGTACGGTTGTTCATGTGACCTCCTTGTGCCCGATGGAAATCCCTTTTGATTTTCCCGGACGATGTTAGAATTTACAGACATCGTGTTAAAGAAACCATACACACAATATCATATGCCCTCTCGCGATGTCAAACATTTTTAACATCGTTCCGTGAAGATTTTACAATCCTGCTTGTTTTCTAATCCTGGCAGCCTTGACAACTGTTCTTCATTGCCTTATTCTCAATTAGGTAATACATTACCTAATCGACGGAGGTGTTTCAATGAGCATTAAACGGCTTGCCATAGGGCTTGTAATCCTGTTGTTGGCGGTTGGTATCATTGTTTACGTATTGATGGTAAGGCAGATCAACAAGCTTGAAGAACAAAGCTTTGATCTGGTGGATCTTGCCAGTTTGCCGGATGGCAGATATCAGGGCGAGGCGACCGCTCTGCTGGTGACAGCCCGGGCGGAGGTATTTCTGCAGGATGGGCGCATCCGGCAGGTCAACCTTCTTGAACACCGCCACGGGCCTGGTTATGGCGCTGAAGCGATTGCAGACAGCATTGTAGAGGCAAACAGCCCGGATGTGGACAGCATCAGCGGGGCCACCGCCTCCAGCATCGTGGTCAAGACAGCGGTGCTGGAAGCGCTCAAGAGCGCAGGAACGCGGTGAAACGGCATCAGAAGCTGTTAGCGGAAGCGGATCCTGCCCTTGACCTGAGTGGTATTGAGGACCGGTACTATCTGTTTGCCATGTTGACCGCCTTTGCCAACCGCATGCAAACCGTTGGGGACAATGTGTTTGAAGAGGTGACATGGAAACAATGGTTTGCTTTGCTGGGCGCCAGCGTTTTACAGCCCGCTCCTTCTGTTTCCCAGGTAGCGGGTTTGGTGGGCACCTCTCATCAGAATATGAAACAGCTGCTGCTGCGCTTGCAGTCTGCCGGATTGGTATCCCTTGAGAAGGACAAGCATGATTTGCGCCGAACCCTGGTGAAGCTTACCCCGGCAGCCGAAGCGTTTGAACTGAAATACCATGAGAGCAGCGGCCTGTTCATGGATTGTCTGTTTGAAGGAATTTCCGCCGAAGCCCTGGCCGCGGCCCGGCAGGTGATTCAACAGCTGGATGAGAACCTGAAGGCCATCGCAAAAGAAATCGCTCGGCAGGAGGACAGCGCATGATCGTCATCATTTCAGATGAAAGCAGCGGGAAACTGGGGGTTGCTTTGAAGGAAGCAGCCGGCCGCGCAGGTGCGCAGGTGGTTCATTTCGCTGCCAACACCCTTCATATCAAGCCCTGTGCCGCCTGCGGTAGCTGCAGCGGGAAAACCTATGGCCGCTGCGTCATCCGGGATGATATGCAGCAGGTGTTACCCAAAATCGCGGGCTGCCGGGCGCTTGTGCTGGTCTCCGCGGTGGTGTTTGGCGGTGTAAGCCATCATATCAAGAAGGTGATGGACCGCATGGCGGCTGTGGGCGATCCCCGCTACCAGGTGAGCGGCGGCGAGCTGGTAAAAGGCATGAGCGGGCAGGGCATGAGCTATTACATGGTGGGCACAGGGGATAAGCTGGGCGAGACCGAGCGGTCAGCCTTTTTGTTCCTCCATAAAGAAAACCGAAACATCATGAACACCAGGGGAAAGGCCTTTCTCCTTCACAGCAGTCCGGATCAAGCCGTGATTGACAATATCGCTCAGGAGATTGCCCATGAATAAACCGGAGATCATGCTCCTATGCGCCAGCTCCAGGCGAAAGGGCACCAGCGCCATGCTGCTGGAGCGTATCCGCCTTGTCACCGGCGGGGAAGTGATATTCCTGCCCCAGAAAGGCAGCCTGAACGAGGTGATACTGGCCATGCAACAGGCTGCAGCCATCGTAATCTCCGGGCCCTGCTACATCAACACCTATCCGGCCCGGCTGATTGAATTGCTGGAAGCGGCGTCCCTAAGCGGCGGTTTCTCCGGGCAGAAGCTGTACGGCATCATCAACGGCGGCATGCCTTATGTCCACACACACCGGCATGGGCTTGCCTGCCTCCGGCTGTTCGCGGAGCAGAATCATCTTTCCTGGCAGGGCGGCTTTGTATTGGGCGGCGGCGCCATGCTGGACGGCAAACCCTTGGAAAAGCATATGAATCGCAAAAAAATCGTGCCGGCTTTTGACCTGTTTATCCGACACATCGCAGAGGGCAGTCCGTCGCCTGACAGCTTGTACGAACAGGCACAAATCTCTCCCGGTCACATCATGACACGGGTCTTTGCCAAACTTCTGACCTTCATGGTGGTACGGCGCATCAAAAAACATGGGCACGACCCGGATGCACCCAACTGGTATCTGCGGAAAAAAGAGTAACACGCACAACATCAGTTTTCCATTTGATGCTTCAAGTCCAGCAAAACCTTGATATACTCGTTGGGCAAATCCGCATGGATGTCGTGGCTGGATTGAAAACCCCCGATGTAGGTGCCACGAGGCAGCAAATCCACCACGTTTTGCGCATCCTTTTCGTCCATGGCAGCAAGCAAAACTCCGTTGGCATCATAATAGCTGGGGGCCGTAAGTTTGTTAGGCGCTACATGCATCACAATGGTAGGAGACTGTATATTTATTAGTATTTCTTCCTGGTCAAACTCTTCAAACCAGGAAAAATCATAGAATGTAACGCCAAACCGTAAGTCGTAATGGCTTGTTCCATCCTGCATGTTGGCATTGATGGCATAGATGGAGTTAATCCCCAACTCCGGCGGGAAGTACCACATTTTAGGGACTTGCCCGGGATGTTTCTTTATATGCTTCAGCGCAGGGTTTTTGATCAGCCTGTCCCACAGCCATGGCACTTCGGCGTTAAAGATTTCCTGCATATAGTCATGCTCTAACGAATACTCCATAAAGGTTTCGATTTCATGTTGATTCAAATAGTCATGCATGTTCTTGAAACCTAACCATGAGATAGTCTTTTCCGCCCGCCCAGGCAGGGTGGCAAAAAACGGCCCATCCTCTAAAACGGTGGCGATGATGCAGTCTGGCGCCTTGGCGGAAACATACGCAGCCAGCAGCGCCCCGGAAGAGTGGCCGGATATATACGCCTTTTCCCTGATAATGTTTCGGAGAAACCAGATGATATCCTCCCCGATGGCTACCGCCTGATACTTGTCAGGGTTTTTGGATGACCGCCCATGGCCATAGTAGTCCAGGGCATAGGCATGAAATTCTTTGGATAGCTTGGGCAATATCCTGGCATAGTCGTAGCAGGTTGCTTGCTGGCCATGGAGCAATAAGAGCTTGGGGCCATTGTCCGGGCCTTCGATATAATATATTTCTGACCCATCATCCAATTGAGCCATGCCCTCCTTAAAGCCCAATTTGAACCCCTTTTTTTGCAAAAACTGCTCGTTCAAAATGTCATGGTTCATGTTCCTGTAGGCAAAAATGCCGACTCCTATCAGGAGCACCACAATAACAATCCCCACGATGATAAGTACCCGATGCATTACACGCATATGTTCTTCCGTTCTATCTGGTGTAGCGCCTGCTCAGGCCTTGCCTTTCCAGGGAAAATGACCGTCCAGCCATCCTTCTTTTTGCCAGAACAGGTAATCGCTGGTAGCAGGCTGGTCCTTCTTTTGCAGCATTTTGTGAATTCCTTTTTGACCAAAAGCCATGGCCCGGTATAGCAGCTTTGCAAAAAGGCCTGGAGAAACATCCTGTTGTTTTGACATAATTTTGCGGATTGTTCTCTCGATCTGCCGGTTCCAGCTTTGCTTTTGCTTTCTGGTCCACCAGGTCGTAATCCGTCATGCCCAGGCGCGCTTTTATGTGATATATTCGCTTGATCCCCCAGAAACGCAGGCTGTGTTTCAGGGGGATCAGGGTGCTGCGAAAGCCTGCTCCCACGGCTTGATTGATGATCAGGGCCTGTTTTCCCAGCATTTTGGGGCTGGGCTGATGCACGATCCACCGGCTGCCGAAATGATCCAGCAGAGCCTTTAACTGTCCGGGAATGCTGAATACATAGGTAGGGGTGATGAACACCACCAGGCAGGCCTCCTCCATGGCCTGCCAGATGGGCAGCGTGGCCTTCAGGTGCGGGCAGGCGCTCATGTCTTTAAAAAAACAGGCTTTGCATCCCAGGCAATACGTCGGCCCGTCCTTGGGGAGGATGAACTGCCTGATCCGCGCCCCGGGTATCAGGACGTTCAGTTGCGCTACAAAAGCTTCCCGGATATGCGCCGTGCAGCCCGGATTGGATACAGCCGTAATCAGGCATATGTTCATGACAAACTCCTCCTGTCAGGGGCGAAACAGATGATCCATGGCCTTTATTGCAGGCAGATGCTGCTATGAACTCTCCGGCGAAGCGCTTTTTTCTTTCATCGCCCGATTCCCCAGAATATAACTCCCCACACAGACCGCTGCCAGCACCCAAAACCCCCAGTTGCCAAAGATGCGCTGCCATGAATTTTGCATATCCAGCAACTCGGGAGGCCAAAAATGCGCGCTTTTGGACATCATCCATACGAAGCCTGTCGTTCCGATCAGGGAAAGAACGATGGTATATATCCCGTTTGCTTTTTCAGAGGTTATCTTTTTCATGTATTCCGGTATAAAAGTCATTAGCAGGTTGAACAGAATGTGATAGGCTGTACACAACAGCAGGCTGCCGCTGCTCACATACACCCAAGACCACAGAAAGCCGGTATGAAGCATACCCACTGCCACTGCGATCCGCCCGGTTTGAAGATGAAGCAAGGAAAACACTATAGCGGACATGCATAGGAAAAGCCCTGCCTGATCATTGCCCAGTATATCACCCAGCAGCTTTCTGCAAAGAAGCTCCTCCATCAAAGGAACCATGAGTATTAGCAAAACAGCATTAAGGCCTTGGCTTTTTTCTTTTTGTTGCTGCTCCCATGCCTGAGACGTGACCAGGCCCAACTTGATTTCAAGGATAGTAAACGGCACCATCAGCACAAAGGCAAAAAACTGCGCCATAAACACCACGATATAATCTGCCGTTCCAAAGCCCTGCGGAGAAACCTGGAACACCGGCAGATCCTTGATGAACAGCAGCAGAAGCCCCAAACCGGGCAGATAAAGCAGGGCTGTGCTCACCAGGTATTTCTTATCTTTTGACAGCCTGCCCTTTTAAAGAAGCGGCGAAACAATAAATCGATTGCACAGCCAATACAGGCTGAACATCGCGCCTACGCCAAGGGTATATCGTGTGATGGGTTCATGCCACATATACTACTTTCTCCTTTCTGACAGCAGGTGGCGATGCTTTGGAGTTTGCATTCTCTTTGTCATCAGGTGCCGGAGATCAGCCGCTTCCCCTCTTTGCCCTGTTTGATGGGCAGTGTCGTGTATATCCTGACCGGCCATTCGTGAACGGCTCTTCCGTATCCGGTGAACAAGCTGTACGGTACAGCTTGTCAAAAACAGTCAGCGCGATGATCTTCTTCCCGCCGGATCTTGTTTATTGCAGGCTTCCGCTGTTGACTACCGGCTGGGCGTCCCGGTTGCCGCACAGCACCACCAGAAGGTTGGAAACCATAGCGGCCTTGCGCTCCTCGTCCAGGGTGACAACTTTGTTTTTGGCAAGCTTTTCCAGCGCCATTTCCACCATGCCCACCGCTCCGTCGACAATCAGCTTCCGGGCGTCCACAATGGCGCTTGCCTGCTGGCGCTGCAGCATGACAGCGGCAATCTCCGGCGCATAGGCCAGGTAGGTAATCCGGGCTTCCAGAATTTCAAGCCCGGCATCGTGTACCTTGCTTTGAATCTCATCCTTGATGCGCTGGGCTACCACCTCGCTGGAGCCGCGCAGGCTGCCCTCGTCTGGCTCGCCATCGCCTGTGGTATCCACATTGGGCGCCACATCATAAGGATAGATGCGCACAATGTTGCGCAAAGCGCTGTCACACTGCAGGGACAGATATTCCTTGTAATTGTCCACGTTGAAGACAGCCTTGGCAGTATCCACCACCCGCCAGATCACTGCAATGCCGATCTCCACCGGATTACCCAAGCAGTCGTTCACTTTCTGCCTGGCATTGTTCAGCGTCATGGCCTTGAGAGAAACCCGTTTGCCCAGGGATTCCACATCCACCTTGGCGCTGTCACTGGAGATGATGATGCCCGGCTTGCCTGTCTGCACATCGCCGCTTTGCCCCAGCTTGGTTTTGGCAGCGGGGTTCACAGCCACTGAAAAGGGATGAACAAAGTAAAAGCCTGCTTCCCGCAGCGTGCCGGTGTATTTGCCAAACAAAGTCATTACCAGGGCTTCGTTGGGCTTGAGCACTTTCAGGCCGATGAAAGGGATAAAGCCGACGATCATCCAAAGGGTGCCCAGCACCAGAGGAAGGGCGCCAATGTTCTTTTCCTTTTCCAGCAGGACGCCTCCCAGCACAACAAGCCCGATGGCCGCGAGGTACAGCACAACGGACAAAAGCAGAACCGGCATGCCTGGTCTGGCTTTGAGCTCTTGTTCCTTCATACGACAGGCCTCCTTCTTTTGTTTTTCCTTTGGTCCCTAATAAATAGATACCGAATTTAAATAGCGTTTAAGTATAAACCATGTAAAGTTCTGATAAAATTTATGTTATTTTTGGAGAAATCGAATGAATCCGGGCAAGCTTATTATTTAAAATAAACGGTTTATATGGAGGATTCTCATTGATGCATCCATGGAGAACAGCTGTCAACTTAGACTTAAAAGCCATTCAGTGTCAAATTCCGCGACTGAGATCCCGTTTTCGTAAGTATCCTGATCGTCGCCATTTTCGTATAGCAAGTAAAAGCGGCCATCCTTTTCATTATACGCAAGACTCGAATAGCCGGCGGCTGCCGCGTGGACAGTCTTCAGACCGGCCCATGTCATCCCTTCATCAAAGCTGTAGCAGATGGTCATGTTCCTGCGGTTCTCCGCACGCGGATTGGCAAAGAGCGTCAGGGAGGTGCAGCCCTTGGGGAGTGCCGTTCCCGCCGGCAGCCTGTCCTTATCCACTCGTAGGAAGGAAGCGTTGCAGCCAATATTCTTTTCTTCAATCAGGAAATCATCCGCTGTAAATTCACCGAAGGTTTCTCCGCCGTCGCGGCTGACAGCCAGATAGCGCTTCTGGTCAAAAAAATAGGCACGGGAATTATACAGGATCGTCCCGTCCGACCGTTCGATCAGTGTCCCCTCGCCAGTGCCGATCTGTACTGGTCCGCCGCATTTCTATGTCTGTCCGTGGTCATCGCTGTAGAGCGTATTGTTATAGGAATAATCCTTCAATTGATCGAAACTGGTATATTTCCCGATCGCATATCTGGAGGGACAAAGCAGCCTGCCGGCATGCGGGCCGCGGATCAGCTGGATTCCGGCGGAGGAACCATGTGTGCCGGAAACAGTCGTTTCGCGTTTTCCGGTATTCCTGTTAATGTATTCCAAGGGCTTGCCGGCGAAGGGGCGCTCGGTCCACGTCGCGCCGTTGTCTTTGGTTTCAAGGATAAACCTGCCCGGTTTGATCCCGTCCCGTTTGATGATTCGCCGGCGCTCCTCCTCCTTTTGCCGCATTTCTTCTTCAGAATAATCCCCGAATTCATTTTCGCTTACACAGGATCGACTGAAAAAGCACATGAACGTATCGGTCATCTGGTCATAGACAACGCTTCCGATCACGAAAAACCAGCCTGGAATGCCTCTGGCGACTTTGCTCCCGGACCATTCCCGGCCAGGCGCTTTGACAGCATAAGCCAGATTACATTCTTCACAGTCATCCCGTACCGTATCCAGCCGCTCATTACAAAAAGCGATAGCATAGCCATCCTTTGTGACGCCGATACTCGGAATGCGGAAATGGGAACGGCCGCCTGTTTTGAATACCTGTGTTTCTTGAAAAAACATATCATTTCCATTTCTACAATTATTTGCCTGACTAATCCTCATATCTTGACAGAGCCGGTCAGGACATCTTTGGCGAAGCGCTTCTGGGCGACCGGATATACAAGCAGAAACGGCAATTCCGGTGCCTTTCAGCACTTGCCTTTCAGCCTGGCCTGTGCTTGCAATTTTTCAACGCTTTGTGCTATACTATCAAGGCATTACACACGCGGGGTGACTGTGCGCTTGTGCCTAATGGCGGCCGCACAGGATGAAGCCCGCGGAGGCAACAACAAGGAGGAAGACCCATGGCTATCATTTCTATGAAGAGCCTGCTGGAAGCAGGCGTCCACTTCGGACATCAGACCCGCCGGTGGAATCCCAAAATGGCGCCCTATATCTTCACGGAGCGCAACGGCATCTACATCATTGACCTGCAAAAGACCGTGCGCAAGATTGAAGAAGCCTATATGTTCGTGCGCAACCTGTCCATGGAAGGCAAGAGCCTTTTGTTTGTCGGCACCAAGAAGCAGGCTCAGGAATCCATCGAGCAGGAAGCCAAGCGCTGCAACATGTTTTATGTCAACCGACGCTGGCTGGGCGGCATGCTGACCAACTACCGCACCATACGTTCGCGCGTTGATCGTCTCAACGAGATTGATAAAATGGAAGCCACCGGCCAGTTTGAGCTGTTGCCCAAAAAGGAAGTGGCAAAACTGACCCACGAACGTGAAAAGCTTAACAACAACCTGGGCGGCATCCGTAGCATGAAAGGTTTGCCGGGCGCCCTGTTTGTTGTGGATCCGCAGATGGAAGCCATTGCGGTCGCTGAGGCGCGCACGCTGGGCATTCCGGTTGTCGCCATTGTGGACACCAACTGCGATCCGGATCTGGTTGACTATGTCATCCCCGGAAATGATGATGCCATCCGCGCCGTCAAGCTGATTTCCAGCAAAATGGCTGACGCTGTTCTGGAAGGCAAGCAGGGCGCTCAGGCGGAGAGTGATGCCGATGAAACTGGTGAGGATGACAGTGCGGAGATGGGCAACTGATTGCCGCTGCGCTGAAGAATAAGGAGATTGACAATGGAAATTACTGCTGCAATGGTAAAGGAACTGCGTGAGCGCACGCAGGCGGGCATGATGGACTGCAAGAATGCGCTGATTGAGTGCAAGGGCAATATGGACAAGGCCATCGAGTATCTCCGTGAGAAAGGGCTGGCTGCCAACGCCAAGAAGGCGGGCCGCATCGCCGCTGAAGGCCTAGTGGACAGCTATATCCACATGGGCGGCAAGATTGGCGTGCTGCTGGAAGTCAACTGCGAGACCGACTTCGTCGCCAAAACCGATGCCTTCAAGGATTTGTGCCATGATCTGACCCTGCAGATCGCGGCCAGCAATCCGCTGTACATCAGCAAGGCTGACGTCCCGGCAGAGGACCTCGAAAAAGAGCGGGAGATTCTGCGCGCGCAGGCCCTCAATGAAGGGAAGCCTGAAAAAATCGTTGAGCGCATGGTGGAAGGCCGGATAGAAAAATACTATAAGGAAGTCTGCCTGCTGGAGCAGCCTTTTGTGAAGAACCCCGATATTACAGTGCAAGCCCTGGTCAATGAGACTGCGCTGGCCAGCGGTGAGAAGATCTCCGTGCGCCGCTTCACCCGTTATGAGCGCGGTGAAGGCATCGAGAAGAAAGTCAGCGACCTGGCCGGTGAAATCGAAGCGATGACCGGCAAGGCCTGAGCTATCACCAGGATGATTATTCAACAGGGCGGCGCATTGCGCCGCCCTGTTTCAAAAAATACAGGAGGCTTGCCATGATGTATAAGCGAATCCTGCTCAAGCTCTCCGGGGAAGCCCTGGGGGAAAAGGGGTGGTTGTTTGACCATGAAAAAATCCTGGAAGTGGCTGGCATTCTCAAGGAAATCAGGGACGGCGGCACCCAGGTCGGCGTGGTGATTGGCGCCGGCAACCTATGGCGCGGGCGCCATGGCCTGTCCTCCGGCATGGATGCGGTGCGCGCGGACATGATGGGCATGCTGGGCACAGTGATGAACTGTGTCATGATGCAGGATGCCATGGCGCAGCACGGCTGTCCGTCAAAGGTGTTCTCCGCCCTGTACATGCCGGATGTGTGCGATAAATACCGCCGCGATCTGGCGGATGAGGCGCTTGAGCGCGATGGCGTGGCTTTTTTCGGCGGCGGGCTGGGCAATCCTTTTTTTACCACAGATACCGCCGTGGTGCTGCGCGCGGTAGAGCTTGGGGCCGATGCGCTGTTGTTGGCCAAGAACATTGATGGCGTCTACACGGCCGACCCCAACAAAGATGAAACAGCCGAGCTGATCCCGGTCATTACCTACCGAGAAGCCTATCAAAAGGGGCTGAAGGTCATGGATTTGGCGGCCTTTACGATCTGTGCGGATCAGGGTCTGCCCGTGGTAAGGGTCTTTGGCCTGGATGACCCGCGCAATATTCTGCGGGTGATTGCCGGGGAAAACCTGGGCACCATTTTGCACCCCTGAGGATACCTCAGCTATGAAAAAACTGCGGCGCTTCGTCTGGTTCATTGCCAAGCGGCTGATGCTGATCACCGTGATTCTGGGGTTGATGACGATTGCTTTTTACTTTTCGATGAATGCTGCCAACATTTTTGTCATTCTCAAGGATGGCATGGCGCAGCGGGCCTTGACGGTGATGATGGATCTGGATGGCACGGAGCTGCCCAAGTATTTTTCCACTGCTTATTTGCCTGTGGACAAACGGCTGGCGACCATGCGCGATGGCACCAATCCCTATGAGCCTTATCAGATCACAGGCATTGACCATCGTTTGCGCATGGAATGGGTATGGGCCTGGCCCTGGGAGGATACCGCCCGCGCCACCATCACTGAGCAGGTGCCGGGCATAGACGGACGCATCAAGGCCTCCTGGCGCGAGCGCGTCCCAAAGGAGCAGTGGTCGCCGCCGCGCTGGCCGTCCGCGCGTTATGATGTCATTTTAATCCGGGAGAACGGACGGTGGTTTATCCGCGAACTGCGCAATGAGCGTGCCTACACGCCCTGAGATAAATGTGTGCAGGATGACATACCCTGTTGCCCAAGCTGTTGAGGGAAGCGTTGATGAAACGGAACATGCGTGAATGGAAAGAAACCCTTATTGCATCGCCAGTCAAGCAGGCGATGCCTATTTTATCCTTTCCGGGCGCCGGGTTACTGGGGGTCAGAGTGGAACAGCTGGTACGCGATGCCCGTTTGCAGGCGCAGGCGATGCACCTGGTGGCGCAGCGCACGCCTTCCTGCGCTGCGGTCAGCATGATGGACCTGTCGGTGGAGGCTGAAGCTTTCGGCAGCGCTGTCCATTTTAGGCCGGGTGAGGTGCCTGCCGTCAAGAATGCCATTGTGCGCCCGCACAGCGCAGACAGCCTGGCAAGACCGGATGTGGGCGCCGGGCGGACCGGGCAGTATGTCGAGGCGATTGCCCGGGCCTGCGAATTGATCACTGACCGCCCGGTTTTTTCGGGCGTGATTGGCCCTTATTCACTTGCCGGGCGGCTGATGGGCGTCAGCGACATTATGATGGATTGTTTTGATGAACCGCGGGCTGTTCATCTGGTGCTGGGCAAGGCGACTGATTTTCTTGTGGACTACCTGTGCGCCTTGCGCGATGCGGGCGCCAATGGCGCGATCATTGCGGAACCTCTGGCCGGTCTGCTGTCCCCGGCGTTGGCTGAAGAGTTTTCCGCGCCTTATGTGGCGCGCATCGTGACAGCGCTGCGCGCGGAGGATTTTCTGGTCATCTACCACAACTGCGGAAACAACACGCCCCGGATGATGGACAGCATTCTCTTCTCCGGCTGTGATGGCTACCATTTCGGTGATGCGGTGAATCTGTCGGAACTGGTGCACCAGGTGCCGGCGGATGCGCTGGTCATGGGCAACATCAGCCCTTCTGCGCAGTTTCTGGGGGGTACGCCGCACAGCATACGGGAAGCCACGCTGGCCTTGATGCGCGCATGCAGCCCCGGCCATCCCAATTTCATTGTGTCATCCGGCTGTGACATTCCGCCCGGGGCGCCCTGGGAAAACATTGATGCCTTCTATGAGGCGGTGACAGCATATTATGCCGGTATGCAATCTTTTTCCTCAAGGGAAGATGCGCATTGAAAAATCCATGAACAAGCAGGCTCCTCTTTTGGTGCTGGCGCCCATGGCAGGCATTACGGACTGGCCTTTCAGACGGCAGGCCATGCTGCACGGGGCGGACAAAACCGTGACTGAGATGATCAGCGCCATGGGGCTTCTTCAGGCGCCGCGCGGCAACATCGCCTATCAGCATTTGCTCTCCTATGATGAAAGCGAAACAAACCTGACTGCCCAGATTTTCGGGAAAGACCCGGATTTCATGGCTGAAGCAGCCGCCATCCTGTCTGCCTTGCCGCAATACACAGGGCTGGACATCAACTTCGGCTGTCCGGCGCCCAAGGTGACTTCCTCAGGCAGCGGCAGCGCATTAATGAAAGACATACCCCGTGCCCGGGCTATTATCGCCGCGGTGCGCAAAACCTGCGCCAAGCCCTTGTCCGCCAAGATGCGCATTGGCTGGGACAGCCATTCCATCAACGCGGTGGACTTCGCCAAAATGTGTGAGGATGAAGGCGTGGACAGCCTGTGTGTGCATGGCCGCACCCGGGCGCAACAGTATTCCGGACGCGCGGACTGGGGTCAGATCGCGCTGGTGAAGCAGTCTGTAAGCATCCCGATCATCGCCAATGGGGATGTGTTTTCCGCTGCGGACGCGCTGGTCATCCTGAACCAGACCGGCGCGGATGGCATCGCGTTGGGGCGTGGCGCACTGGGCAAGCCCTGGCTATTCTCACAAATCAAGCAGGCCCTGGCCGGGGAGGCTGTGAGCCTTCCCGACCCACAGCAGGCGCTGGTCACTGCGCTTGACCACCTGGAGGATATGGTCCGCATGAAGGGGGAGCGCAGGGCGCTCATTGAGATGCGGAAGCATTTTGCTTGGTATCTCAAAGGCACCCGCAACGCCGCAGCTGCGCGGGCCATCATCAATGCCACTGAGGAGCTTGAAACGCTCAAATCCGTGCTTGCCCGGCATTTCCTTGCGGAAGATCAGGGCACGTCAGCAGGCTTGTACAATATTGCCATGATATGACTTGACTGATTCCTATTGTATCTGCATGACGCCAGGATTTATCGCCCTGCCGTGTCAACCCGGTTCAATGCGGTTCATGTTGCGTATTTGCCTTCCATACAGGATAACAATCCTTTGCCATATAGGATGCAATTGAGCTGTATGCCGGAAAAGGAAAAGCTTTTCTTTCTGCGGTGATTGCGCGGGCAGTCAGATCCGGTGTATCAGCGCTTAATTTCGGCGCATAAAACGATAGCTTTTGGGGCCTACGCGGATAATATCACGGTGGTTGAGGGGGACAGGGACTGTATTGGGCAGGAAGTGCCCATTGTGAAACGTGCCGTTGCGGCTGCCCAGATCCTTCAGATAATATCGCTGGTCTTGCCTGCGGAAAAAAATCTGGCAGTGGTGCTTGGTTACCATGCGGAAATCAACGCGCAAGTCGTTGTTGGCTTCCCGTCCCAGGGTAAACGGCGAATGGTTGATGTCCGCAATTACGCGCTGGGTGTCGCAGTCCACCAGACAATACCGAACCGCCGCGGCGCCTGTTTTACTTTTGGTGTCGATCAGATCGTCCAAGGACACCTTGCGCCCTCTTGCTGAAGAGAACTTATCCGGCATCAGGTAGTACATCAACGCAGTCAACAGAACCAACAGACACAACAACACCAGGCTCAGGGTGAAATCAAGCACAGCGATAACAGCCAGAAGAACAAGCACAAATATCAGCACAGCAGCACGTATCTTGCTTTTGGCAGGTGCGTTGCTTCGCATTGTGTCCTCCTTGTGAAAACTTCCTTCTTAGTGTACAAAAGCCCCTGCGAATTGGCAAGCCTGCAGGGTGCTGTATGCCAATGCCGCACACTGCTGTATGGCAGGCTTTGTTTTCACAAGGGAAAACCGCCGAAAAACCAGCGATCCATTGACAAATCCATTATATATTTGTAGTATCATGTTGTGTCAAGACAGGCGTGCATGCGCTATGGCTGTCTTTACCTCACAGGCTGTCAGGCTGCGCTTTACGTTGATATGTGAAGCTGTACCTGACAGGAATTTCTATGGTCAAAGCAGCGGAGCGACAAGTCACTGCTTTGTCTTTCTGTGTTTCATTACTCGCTGGCTTGATGTTCTCCTGTGTCTGACAAACTTCCGGGTTTTCGCCCGGGGTTGTGCACGAAAAGATTTGAGGTGTCGAATGAAGTATCTGCAACGCGCCACTGCCTGTGTGCTTGTAATGCTCATGCTCGCAGCGGTCGTCTTACCTGTGCTGGCAAGTTCTATCACGTTTTTGAGGGTTATCAAGCTCGAACAGGTCAAGGAAAGCCATGTGCTGCGGATGGGGATCAAAGCTTCGGACGATGCCGGCCGTGGACAGCGCCAGGCAGGCGGTCAGATTTCTGTGTCGGTCAACGATGTGCCAATGCATCTGGTCGATATCACCGGTTCTGAAATTGGACATTTATTGCTTGTTGACACCACCACGCCTTCCCATTCCCAGAGTTGGAGCTATGATGTGATCCGGGCAATGGCCCAGGCTTTTGTCAGCGCGATTCCCTTGGATGAGCGAGTGATGATTATCACCTTTGATGATAAAGGCGCCTATGATCAGGGCTGGCAAAGCCCGCAGGAAGCACTGTCCTTCATCAGCTCCATCCAGCCTTCCTCACAAACCCGGGCGAGATTGTATACAGCGCTAAAACGGGCCCATATCCTGATCCGGGAGCCCAGTAAAGGCGATGACCCTGCTTTTATCAGCTCTATTTTCACTGTGACCGATGGTTCACCCTCCCTTAGCAGTTACCAGGACATGGGCAGCCTGATTTCTGACAGGAGTTATATCAATTTTGTTATTGCCCGCCCCTATTCCAGCGTAGTTGTCAACAGCAACTCAAACGCGGGCAAAGCGTTTATCAACAATCAGGCTTTGCTGCAAAGCATCGCCTCACAGCAAAACGGCAAACTGATTGATTGCGAAACGCCCAGGAACGGGATGCCCGACACAAATGGCCTGTACCGCGAAGTGTACGACATGCTCAATGCGGATTTGTATTACAAATTTAGTCTTGATCCCCTGATCGGCATGGTTCAATACAAAGCGGATGACCTGGTCATGGTAAGCATCCAGGCGGGAAATGTCAGTGTGAAGCTGCCCATCGAAGTGGACACCTTGTCCCTGCCTACGCCTACGCCCACGCCCACGCCCACGCCCACGCCTACACCCACACCCACACCCACACCCGCTCCCGAGGCAACTGCAACCAAGCCTGCAGAAAAAATGACACCCACACCCACCCCAACCCCTTCGCCGGAGCCCTTGATGGTCGAATATGGCAAGGCCAGTTCCAACGCGCGTCAGGCGCGGTATTTCCTGTATATTTATAATTATATGGAGGATCACTACAACGAAACCGAGGTGTTTGACAAAGCCGCCCAACAAGCCTTTGATGAGTTTGCCATAAAAAACGGGCTGGATGTGACGGATGGCATCTATGCCGGTGCTTTTGCGATACTGACAGATCCCTCCAAGATCCCGGTCACCTATCCTCCGCCCAGCCCCACGCCCAGCCCGACGCCGACGCCTACCCCGGAACCTACCCCAAGCCCCGAACCGACACCCCGGGCCATCTATCTCAATGAGGAAGACCCGATTGACTGCAAGGACCTGATTTTGCCTATGCAGATGAAATTGGAATCGTTGGGCTACTATGCGGCAATCAACGAGACATTTTCTCCCAAAAAGCTTGATCAGGCTACGCTGAACGCCCTGGCTCTGTTCGCGCAGACCAAAGGAATTGCAAACGAAGCGACCAATGGCGTCAGCGTTGGGCTGCAGGAAGTGCTCCTGAAAGGTTCCCACGAGCCGTTTACGCCTTCGCCAAGCCCCAAGCCGCCGGGATTTGCAGATAACCTTCGTGCCAGGATGAGCCAAACACTCAGCATCGGCGGCTTGAAAGTTCCCTTTTGGACGATCACCGCACTGGTTGGCTTGTTGCTGCTGGGAGTGATCATCCTGATTATTCTGCTTCGCAGCGGTCATCAAACCTCTTCGGTCTCCGGCGCGGGCATTCCTCTTGATCCCTCGGGACAGGGAGACGGTCGAACCAAGGGGGAAGGGACTAAAAAGACAGTTGTCATAACAGACGAACGGCGTACTTTTAAGACTGGCAGCAATGAGACTGTTGTCATGGACAATGTAGGACTCGCGGTTAATTTCCATATTCAGTTTATGGGCCGCAGTGAAACCACCCATGACTTTGTGTCCCAGCGCTTCACGATTGGACGGGAGAACTGCACTTTACTCCTGGATGCCAGGGATATGAGTGTTTCCAAAGAGCATGCCGAATTGAACTATCATGATAACCAGCTGGTTATCATAGATTTGGGCAGCACCAATGGTACTTTTGTCAATGGTATGCGCGTGCCCAGTATCAAGGATGGCATGATGCCTGTCGGTGGAGATATGAACAAGACACTTGAATTGAAAGGCGATGTCTTTGGCCGCGTGATCAACAACGGCGACATCCTCAAAATGGGGATGCATCAGATCACAATTACCTGGTAAGGAAAGCTGATGAATCAACCAACCGGCTCTGCCCGAGCGGTATCCCGGCAGGTGCCGACGGGCAGGTGCCTGGCCTGCATGAAGACGCTGACTCCGGCCGACATCCGGGAATGCAGCGCTTGCCACAGCCCGTTGCCCTATGTGAGCAAAGACAGCACTTTGCTGGAGCCTGGTGCTGTGCTGAAGGGGCGCTATCAGATTGGCCGTCCCTTAGGCAGCGGCGGTTTTGGCAACACCTATCTGACGTTTGATTTGGCGAGCCATTCTGTGTGCGCCGTGAAAGAATATTTCTTGCGCGGGGCTGCTGTCAGGGACAGGAAAAGCAGCCTGGTGCTGGTTGAGCAGGGCAGGGAACACGCGTTTAAACGTTTTCGCGACAGTTTCATAAAAGAGGCTCAACAGCTTAGCCAGTTAGGCGCCATACCCGGTATGGTCAGGGTCTTTGATGTGTTCCAGCAAAACAATACAGCGTATTTTGCGATGAGCTATGTTCAGGGACAGACGCTCAGGAATTGGTTGCTGGAACAGAAAGCCCCCCAGGCATTGAATGACGCCTTGGCAATGGTCAATGAATTGCTGGACATTCTTGGTCGGGTACATGCCCGGGGCATCCTGCACCGCGATATCAGCATGGACAATATTATCCGCGGATCAAACGGAGAGCTGACCCTGATCGATTTTGGCGCCGCGCGCCAGGCTGGCAAACCGGAAATGACGGTCTACCACAAGGGCGTTTATACTGCGCCGGAGCAAAAGCTGGGTGTCACGCAAGGCCCGTATACGGATATCTACGCAGTAGGGGTTATCATGTTTGCCCTGCTCCATGGCCGCTTGCCCCATGAGGACCAAAACCGCCTTGAGCCATTGCCGGGTTTGCCGCAGGACATTCAGGCGCAGTTGGACCGTATTTTCCGAAAGGCCACCCATCCAAGGACTTCCGCCCGTTATCAGCAAACAGCGCAGATGCGAGCAGAACTGCAACAGGTTGCCTTGCGTGCTGACGGTTATCGGTTGTCTCTTTCAAGGCCACGGCGCGACCTGCGAGGGATGCTCCGTACCCCAAAAGGCAGCCGTGAGATAAGGCTGAAGATTTTGCTGGCTGTGTTTTTGATTTTTTTATTGCTTCTTTTGCTTGCCATTGTCTTGGGTGATGCGGGTTTTTATAGTGTAACGGATTGATGTGCTAATGTGTTCGATGGGAGATAGCAGATGGTAAAACCGGGGAACGTGCTGTGTTATTCCTGCATGAGGGAAGTAGTTACAGGCAAGAGCTGCCCCTTGTGCGGTGCGCCCATACCATATGAGGCGCGGGATGTATTGGACCTAAAACCCGGCACAGTGCTCAACGGCAAGTATACGATCGGCCGCTGCCTTGGCAGGGGCGGCTTTGGCGCGACTTACCTGGCTATGGAAAGCAGCCTGGGCGGGCGCTTTGCGATCAAGGAGTATTTTTATCAGGCTTGCTGCACCCGCGCGGTAGATTCCAATGAGGTTGTTGTCAAACCTGGCATGGAAGAGGATTTCCGCCGTTTCAAGGAGAAATTTCACCAGGAAGCGCGCAGGCTGCAGGAGTTCCAGCATTCTCCGGGGGTGGTGAAGTGTCTGGAGTACTTTGAGGAAAACGGCACCGCTTATTTTGTAATGGAATATCTTGAGGGTGTCACCCTGATGGACTTTATGAGAAAACGCGGCACCACTCTGACAGCGGATGAGCTTATTCCCATTCTTCTGCGGGCGCTCAAGGCGCTGGAACAGGTACACGCCAAGGGCTATATCCACCGTGACATTTCTCCGGACAACCTCTTTTTGCTTCAGGGCGGAGAGATCAAATTGATTGACTTTGGCTCGGCCAGGCAGACCAGCGCGCGGCCCATGACCCGCCTGGCCAAGGGCAGCTATACCGCGCCTGAGCAGGAGTTTAACCGCGAGCAAACCCCGGCTACCGATTTATATGCCCTGGGCGTCAGTATTTTCACGCTGCTGGTCGGAAGGCAACCGGAGAAGCAGCCTTTAACAGGAAGCGGAAGCCGCTATAAGCTGGAGCCTCTGCCGGCAGATACCCCTTCTTCCCTGCAAACAATTTATACCAAGGCGACAGCCTTTGACGCCAGGAACCGCTACCGGACCGCGCCGGAGATGGCCGCCGCGATAAACTTGGCTTTCCCAGGTTTTATCCCGACTACCGGCAGCTATACAACTTTCTCACCGCCCCCAAGGCGTCAGATCGGGCGCATTATCGGGCTTGTGAGCATCCTGCTGGCGCTTGCTGCCGTGGTTCTCATCCTCCTGAATCAGCCGTCAGCGCTTACTAGTGAAGTTACCATCCGCTACTACAACCAGCAGGGGAATTTGCTTAATACAGTCAATCAAAGCTTTTCAAAAGGCACCTACACCATTACCGCGGATGATGGTATGGTACCGCCGGGGCATCTGCTTACAAGTGAGCGTGAACAGTTCCTCCGGGTCAATGAGGATGGCTCCGTGTCTCCTGGAAACATTGATTTTATCTACATGCAAACTGCGCAGTCTGCTGCGGGCAGCGTGACCTACGATCTGTTGCCGGATCAGGATGGCGGACTGTTCATTATTATTAACGGCGGCGCTTCCGTCTCCATTCAGATGACACCCCATGAGCTGGTGCGCGCGAACCTGATGACTGAAAAGAATCTGGCTTACCCGCTGTATTTGATTCACCGGGAATCCGGCAACCGTTTTCAGGTTGTTGAGAGCCTGGACGGTTCCACAGCCGTTGGTCTGCAGCCTGGAATATATGATGCAGCATTAGATTTGTCCGGGAATGATCTTTTTTCGAAAGCCCCCCTGGAAATCCGTGCAGGGCAAAGCAATTATCAGCTGTTTTTTGATGATGACATCCTGGCGTTTTTCAACGACTATGGGGCTTTGCCCCTGCCCGCTGACCAGGCGCTGGTGGATTACGGTGCCGGTCCTTACAGCACAGACAAGTTGGAAAATGTACTCCTGACCGTGTTTGCTGAGCAGGCGCAGCCTGATGACCTGCGCCGCTTGATGTATTATGTGAACTTGCATATGGATGTGCCTCAAGGGTTGAGCGACAGATTTAAGCTGATTCCAAACGGTCAAGACAGAGGCATATCCTTCAGCCAGGAAAGCGCTGCATCCCTGCGCATGACATCGGGCACTTACGAAGTCAGGATGTATATTGGCGCAGCGGAATTTAAAAGCCTTGAACAAATCACAGTTAAAGCCGATAAAGTTCAGCAGAATCTGTCAGTCAGCTTCAACCTGGACAACGCGATGAACTTGGCAAAGACTGCCGCGTATAAAATAGCGGACAACGACGTGACGAAATTCATTGGCCAGCAGTTGGGCAATGCAATCGGCTTGACGCTTTCCAAGGTCAGCCTCAAAACCAACCTGATCAATTTGTATGGTATCAATGACGATGATGTTGTCTTTCGTTTGCGCCTTCAAAACGACGATAACCTGCTCAGTGACCCTTTGCCGGTTAAAAATCTTGGCACCACTGTTCATCTGAGCCCCGGATCGTACACGCTTCAGGCGGAGATGAACAACCAGACCCTTATATCCGAGCCTTTTTACGTTGCTTACAACAATGATGTAAGCCAAAATTTGAATTTTGACACCTCTGTGCTGACGCGGTGGACACCCCCGCCTGAAGGCTCGGTCGTTTTTGCCTACGACCTGGATCACGATGAGCGCAATGGTTCCATGATGGTTGTTGTTGGCAAGGACGCTGAACTGATTATGAACAATCCGGTGGCCCTGTACCCGGTCGCCCTTAGTCTGGATTTGCCGCCTTATATGGTAGAAAATAAACAGTTCACCCTTGAGCACCATGAAAGCGGGATGACGCTGAATGCGCCTTACCATGGCGTTGAGCCTCATCAAATGCGTTTGATGGCCGGCAGCTATACACTGAGCATCACCAACAAGGATACGCCGTTTGAAGCGGAGCAACCTTTTCTTGTTGATGGTAATACTGAACAAATAACAATTTTATTTGATCAAAACGCTATTGTATTTTATCAAGAGAATGGCTTGCTGCCCCTGAAGCCGGATGCCATGGTGCTCAGGACACGAGGCGCTACCCTGCTGGGCAGGACAGGGCAGAAGCCGCTTGAGGTGGATGCCCGTTTGGCGGCCGGTCATGAGGCGTTCAAAGCCGGGCAGATCCCTTTGTACCCGGTGACCATTCGGGTGGATTTGCCACGTGAATATGACAATGCCGTCAGCCTGACCCTGGCGGATAACCCGGACATTGCTATTCCGCTTGCTTTGCGCCCTGGGCCAGTAGAAATGCAGGTGTCAGCCGGCTCTTACCGACTCAGTTATTCCGTCAATGGCATGCCTGTGTACTCCCCGGTGTTTGCCTTCGGCCCAAACGCCGCTGCCGATTATCATTGGCAGCTCGACGATGCGATGGCGGATGAATACCAGCGGTTCGGTTATTTCACCGCGCAGCGTGGCGCGGACAAGGAATCCTATCAGAAACTGGGATCTGAAAAATATCATTGGCCTCAATTGAGTCCGGTTTTGCCCATGTATGAGACTCCCATCAGCACCAACATGGATCAAATAACGGGCTTTCACCATGCGTTAATCACGGGCCTTGAAATCGTCAATACCCTGACAGGCAAGGCTTATAATGTCCTGCCTCTTCTGGACAGCGGCATGAGCCTCAGCGGCTTGCAGGTAAGCAAAGGCAGCTATCTGTTGAGGCTGCACACCAGAGGCGGCCAGGCAGACAGCAGTGAAACCTTTGCTGTGGACGGGAAAAAAGATGCGTCATACAGCGTGAGTTTCAACCAACAGGCTGTGCTGAGCTTTCTTCCGGCGTCATTGCCTGAGGGTAGTTTTGTGATCGGACGTGAAGGTAAAGACAGGATTGAGGTCATTCTCATCAAGGATGGCCAGGAGATTCCTGCGCAGGCTCCCGTACAGCTTTGGCCGGTTGAAATCACCACCAACCTGGGCAAGGAGCATCAGGAAATGATCCTCAGGCATACCCAGTCCGGTCAAACCGCCAGCTTAGCTCTGAGGGACGGCAAAGCGCATATCATGGCGTCAGCGGGTACCTATGTGCTGGAAGCCCTGGTGTCCGGCATACGGCTGACTCCACAGGGCCTGCCAAGTTTTGTCATTGCAGACAAGAAAGTGTCTTTGGATGTAAAATTCGGTTTATTGTCCGGTGTCACCTATCCCAATGGTCAGCCATCAGGCGATGTGACGGCAGGAGACCGGATTGTTGCTGCCCTGGATTTTGGCAGCAATGCGCCTGCTTCCGTCCAAACCATGTCCTCGGACAGCAAGATTGTCAGCATAGAACAAGATCATAGCAATCTGTCCAGAGTAGTGATCCGTGTGTTGCAAAAGGGTACCGCGACGGTCGCCATTACTGATGGGATCAGCCGGTTTTCTCTGGACTTGAAAGTCAAGGCATATGAGTTTGCGGCGGCTAAAGAGCAATTTGCGCTGTATGCCGGCGGCAGTGTCGAGGCTGGATTTCTGGATAAGGACGGCGTTTCGCTCCCCGGGTCTTACCTGGAGGCAAACGATGTCAAGGGGCTGAAAGTCAGCGCGGGAGAGAACGGCCTGGTGATTTCCTCCGTAGTGCCTGGCACCTATGATTTGCCGGTTACATGTCTGAATACTACCATCACTGTCAAGGTTCAGGTCTATGACGATATAAAGGGCAGCCCCATATTGCCGGCAAGCATGTCTGTAAACGAAGTTGTCATGATGGATTTGCCAACTTACTCCGGGACGCTCAACAAGCTGGAGATTCCAGTTGATTCCGGAGGTGTTATCAAGGTAGAAAAGGATGCGGATAACCCGCAGCAGCTGCGCTTGCATGCCCTGAAAACAGGCACAGCAGAGCTGGTGTTGACTTTGGACGGGCGCGTAAGAACGCTGGGCACCATAGAGGTGATCAAGTTAAACACAGCGCATATCAAGAACGGCGTAGGTTTATTCGGCACATATTTCTTTCTTGATGAGTACGGTCAAACGCTTCTTATTAAGCGCGGGAGTGATCAGGCCTATAACATACTTGAAACGAAATTCATCAAACTCCTTGCCAATGATACCGTGGTGGTCGGGCTGACTGAAGAAGGCGAATTGTATGCCTACGGCAACAAGATAAACCTGGACAGGTGGTTTGACAGGGTGAGTAGAGGCCGTGTGACCTTGAACTATATGGACATCAAAATCAAGGATTTTTCTTTGACCGATTCCAGCCTTGTGTACATCCTGAAAGAGAACGGAGTTATGCAATCCGATGGCAGGCGGCAATTCGCGAAAGCAGGCGGATTATGGATGCATTTTCCACGCGCTGCGGAAGACGCTCCGCTGCGGCCATTGCAAGTGTCCCACGAGCCACTTGTTCCCGGCACGCTGGAACTGCAGCCAAGCAATCCCCAGTCCCATAACTTTCTCGCGGTTTCCGGGAGATCTCAGGATGGCTTGAATCAAGTATTCACGATCGGCCATGATTCCCGGTACGTACGCGTCAATCCGCAGATCAATGCCGACAACACAACCCTGAACCCTGTTCGTGTATGGGCTGCGCAGGATGCGCTGTTCATCCTGACCGCGGAAGGCCAGCTGTATTCCCGTGAAACCAACCAAAAGGACTACAGGCTCGTCAGGAATAATGCTGATTTTAATTCCATGAATCTCGTCCATGTCCTGCCCATGAACAACCATGCTTATTTCCTGGACAATCAGAACAGACTCTATCTTTCCGGCCAAACTTCAGACAGCCTCTACGAGCAGATTACGCTGGTAGCGCAAGAGGTTGCCTGGATGCAGCAGGTTTCATCCGAGGAAGTGATGCTGTTCCACACGGATGGCTCAATCAGCCTGTACCAGAACGGTGTGGCCGTTTCTGAGGTATCGCGCTTAAAAATCAAGTATCCATAGCGCTCGCGCCAAAGCCCAGACAACTGTTTTTGATGTATAATAAGCAAGCGCTGGATGGATGATAGAGCTGTTTCCCTTGGCGAGATCATGGTGAACTGAAGAATCGAGGAGAAGATCATGAAGAAACTGTTGTCGCTGTTGTTGATTACCACGCTTGTGATGTCCCTTTCAAACGGTCTGGCAGCCGGCAAGAGAGAGCCAAAGCTGATCCTGTTGCCCATGCAGGTAGGAGAGGTCAGCCAGACGATCCCGGGGGAAGGAACCTGGCGCAGCGAGCATCCGGACATCGCAGCCGTATCGGATCAAGGGGTCATTACCGCGTTGGCGGAGGGCTACACCCTGGTGCTGCTCACCAACAAGAAAAACGAGGTGACTGTCCGGTGTGAGGTCCAGGTTGGTGAAAAGCCGGTGCCGGAGGAAATCTCCCGTGTGATTGAATCAGCCCTGGCCGACTGGGCTGCGGCGGATGGAAAGCCTCTGCCCCGCTATAATGAATATACCAAATGGTTCAACCCGGCCGCCAAGGACGGCTTTGGCTGGTGCGGCGCCTTTGTCGGCCTGCATTTTGACAAAGCCGGCATTGAGATGAACAAGGAGTATCGCGCCAAGAATGCCCCGCCGCTTGCGGACGGCTCCCTGTTCGCTGTACGCCAGGCCTCCCAGACCAAGCTCTACGAAGGCTTTCAGAGCCGCAACCGCCTCAGCAACCTGCCCCGCCCGGGCTATTACATTATCTATGGCAAAAAGGGCAGCACGCCCTACACCCATGTCGGCCTGATTACCGCGGTAAAGGACATGGGGGAGGGCGTCTACCTGCTGGAGACCGTGGAGGGCAACCTGAATTCGCGCATCAAACGCTATAGCTACCTCTATGACAGCCTGGCTGAGCGCAAGGACCGCAACATCAGGCCCATCCCGGCTGAAATGCAAACCAAGCCAGATGAGTTCAACTATGAGTATGTCAAGGATTTTTATATCAATGTCTTTGGGCAGACCTGGTATTGACGGCAACCCATAAAGCAAACAAAGGGGCTGTAGCAAAACTACGGTCCCTTACTAAAAAAACCGTTCAAGAACATTTGTTTGAATCTTATGCATCATTGACTTGAATCATCATTCCTGTCGTATGTACACTGTCATAAAAATAAATGAGGTACAGCAGCAATGAATCAGCATTTTGATGCGGCAAACCCGGTGCATCCTGCCTGGGACACTGTCTACGAGCCAAAACCAAAAGCCAAAATGAACAAACAGACAGGTGAACTGACAGGCATATTGGTTTTTGGTGAGGACACCTGTTGTATTTTGCCCAAATTTCCCGGGGAAAAGTATAGAATCAAAGCAGGCGCGCAGGCATCCATTGCGTCCTGGCAACTGGCGCTGATGGTTTTTGAGAATGGCAACAGCACCTTGTTGGCCATGGTGGATTATGATGCTGCCCGCAACGCTCTTACGCCCTATCTGCTGGACCAAAACAACCGGGATATGCTGGTAAAAGCCATGAGCAGGCAGGAAATGGAACAACTGTACGACAACATCAAGAAAAACTTGAAATAGGGTTCTTCTGCAGGCGCCATGCTTATCTTTAATGGCGTGCCCCTATGCTGAAAGGGTACAAAAAAACCTGCCTTGATTCCTACAGCAAAAATTTCTTAAGCATAATGATAGAAAAGCATGCGCTTAAGCATCAGCAGCAAGAAGGCTCTGGCACAAAGCAAAAAGCGTAGTGAACGAACCTAAAGCGGCGCTTTGTTTAATAAACAGCTTCTTTCCTTTCAAGACTTTCAAGAACAGGGAATCAGCATGCCAAGCCCAGGGAAATACATTTCAGCAAGGTTTCCCCTGAAGAACAGACAGCTATTTTCTCTTCTTTTACCGCCGCCCTTGTTTGGTCTGTAGTTTTGTCTCTGGTTATGGTTGTACGTCCCTAAACTCTTGTTTTGCTGCTGGCTCTTGTTTCCCTGCGCTTTGTTCTGATTCTGATTTTGGTTTAGGTTTTCCCGCCGGGTTCTGCCTTGAGAATGATTTTGCTAATTGTTTGGACGCAACGGAAGACTTAAATCCGAATCACTTGGGTGTGGCAAAACATATTGGTATTTTGGAAATTTAACAGGCCCTCTGTTTTTTGAAAAGAACTGATAACCAGGATACTGTACCACCATGTCGTTATTTATGTGGTCACGCAACAGGATGAGTGTATCTTGATATCCTTTTTGATTGTCCCTGGCAAAAAGTTCAAACGCTTTTTCCATTGCTTCTTCCGTACCGAACTGCTCCCACTTTCTTTCTTTCATCAAGTCTTCAAAGGGTGAAGGTTTCAAAGGATATGCAACGACACCTTCCTGTATGTCTAATGA
>Ga0123335_1000494_pt1 | contig 67010 bp, 57 predicted proteins | sample BiotimSIPDNA_2_FD_89707 | JGI IMG/M metagenome (GOLD analysis project Ga0123335, IMG submission 89707) | Anaerobic biogas reactor microbial communites from Washington, USA - Biogas_R2 time_0 SIP DNA | ecosystem: Engineered > Bioreactor > Anaerobic > Unclassified | place: Washington, USA... | reverse complement strand
GTGCAGTATCCCAGGCAGGTAAAGGGCCGGCGGGTATCCGGCGGCCAGCGCACCTATCTTCCGCTTCGCGTAAACCAGGCCGGTGTTATTCCGATCATTTTTGCCAGTTCGATCCTCATGCTGCCCAATTCACTTATACAAATCGTACAAATTCCATGGACGTGGCTGGAAACCGCGCTGAGCGCCGCCATGAATCCGCTTGGATTGATATACAACGCCCTTTATGCCCTGTTGATTGTGTTCTTTTCCTTCTTCTACACGGCCAGTACCTTCCGGCCCGCGGAAATGGCCGACAACATGAAAAAGTACGGCGGGGTCATCATCGGCGTGCGGCCGGGTAAGGCCACGGCTGATTATCTCGGACGGATCATGACCCTGGTTACCTGGTCGGGTTCGGTGTTTCTAGCCGCCGTGGCGCTCGTGCCCGTCATTATTGTGCAGGTTCTTCGTGTTCCGGACATGACCATCGCCCACTATTTCGGCGGTACGACACTGCTGATCCTGGTGGGTGTCGCGCTTGACACCATCAAGCAAATAGAACAGCACCTGGTGATGCGGCACTATGAAGGGTTCAGCAGCACCCGTGGCGGCCGGATACGTTCCCGGCGGCTCTAACGACAAGCGCGGCCTGCGGCAAAGTGCAAAGTTAATGCCAAACGTGATAGAATATAATGCTTTTCTGGGATGGCGGTGCGCTCGGCGCGGAGAACGGAAGGCCCCCGATCGGGAAACCCGGTGTATTGAATGATTTCAATACGAACCGAAAGAGAAATTGACATACTGCGTCAGGCGAATGCCATCGTTGCACAGGCGCATAAACAAGTGGCGAAGTTGATCGTTCCTGGAACGTGTACGCGGGAACTGGACGAGATCGTGGAAGCGCTGATTCGTGATGCCGGTGCGACGCCCGCATTCAAGGGGTATCACGGGTATCCCGCGTCGATTTGCGTGTCCATAGACAATGAAGTGGTCCATGGAATCCCCGGCAAGCGGATGTTGCGGGCTGGCGAGATTGTAAGTGTGGATATTGGCGCCTGTTATAAAGGTTATTATGGCGATGCTGCGACCACGCATCCGTGCGGTCCGGTGGATGCCGTGAGGTTGCGCCTTCTCGATATAACGGACATTGCGCTGTCGCGCGCGATCAAAGCCGCGAAAGCCGGCAATTATTTGAATGAAATTGGAACCGTAATCGAACGGACGGCCCGTCAAGCGGGCTTTGATGTCGTGCGCAATTATGTCGGTCACGGTATTGGCGTGGAGATGCACGAAGACCCGCAGGTGTTCAATTTTGACGCCGGAGAAGCGGGTCCGCGCCTTGAAGAAGGCATGGTGCTCGCCATCGAGCCCATGGTAAACGCGGGCACATGTGATGTCCGCGTCAAGCGGGACAATTGGACCGTGGTTACACGGGATGGCAAGCCGAGCGCGCATTTCGAGCACACCGTGGTGGTGCGCAACGAAGGCGGTGAAATATTGTCATGGTGTGATGATCCCGTCTGGGGCATTCGCGATGAGTAGCGCGAGCCGGCTGGGACGACACAGGAAATGAATGGATTGTGATGGTACTTAAATGAAAGAAGAGGCCATAGAAGTTGAAGGCAAAGTGACGGAAACGTTACCCAATGCCATGTTTCGCGTTGAATTGAAAAATGGCCACAAGATTCTCGCGCACATTTCCGGGAAAATGCGCATGCATTATATCAGGATTCTTCCCGGGGATGTCGTCAAGGTTGAAATGTCGCCCTACGATTTGAGTCGCGGGCGCATCATTTACAGGCAGAAATAGCATGCCTGTGCCGGAGTTTCGTGCGTGTCTGAACGCGTACCGTACGCGTCGGCATGTTCCGGGCGTTGTTAAAAAAACGATGGTGTCGCCCCGAAGGCGCCGCCCGAACCTAAGTTCATGCATGGGAGTGAAAGTACATGGCACGTATAGTTGGTGTTGAACTGCCGCGTGAAAAGCGCGTGGAAGCAGGCATACAGGCGATTTACGGCATTGGCCCGAGCCGTGCAAAGCAATTGCTGAGCAGGATCGGCGTCAATCCCGACACGCGAATCCGCGATCTTACCGATGAAGAAGTCAACAAGATCTCCAGCGTGATTCAGAGTGATTACAAGGTTGAAGGCGACTTGCGTCGTGAAGTGACGGCGAATATCAAGCGGCTCATGGACATCAGCAGCTATCGCGGTCTGCGGCACAAGCGCGGATTGCCGGTGCGCGGCCAGCGCACCAGCACCAACGCGCGCACCCGTAAAGGCCCGCGGCGGATGGCGGTTGTCAAGAAAAAGTCCTAAGCTTTCCCATATCCAGCGTGGATTACTCCAAATACAAGCTATTTAAAAGCGGTTAATGCCGGGAGAGAATTGAACGTGGCTAAAGAAAAAAGAAAAAGCAAGATTAAGAAGCGCAAGGTGCATCTGAACGTCACTTCGGGCGTTGCCCATATTCAGGCGACCTTCAATAACACCATTATTTCCATCACGGACCCGCAGGGCAATGTGATCTCCTGGTCGAGCGCCGGCCAGGTGGGCTTTTCGGGCTCACGGAAAAGCACCGCATTCGCCGCACAGCTGGCCGCGGAACAGGCAGGGAAAAAAGCCCTTGACCTGGGTTTGCGGGAAGTGCGTGCTTATGTGAACGGGCCGGGGTCGGGCCGTGAATCGGCCATACGTGCCATTCAAGCGTGCGGCTTGAACGTCACGTTGATTCGCGATGTTACCCCGATTCCCCATAACGGGTGCCGCGCGCCGAAACGCCGGCGCGTCTGACGCTTGGCGCTATAGGGGCAAAACGGTGCTAAAACCGTTATGTCTGATGGTGTGTTATTTTGTTTTTCAAACAGCCCGAGTGTGGAAAGGCGTGAAACCATGAGCGAAAGAGATTTCAGCATTCCAAAGATGTACAAGATGGGAGAAGATGCGACCGACCGCTACGCGCGCATCAGTGCGGAGCCCTTTGAGCGCGGATACGGCACCACGGTCGGCAACGCGTTGCGGCGTGTGCTGTTGTCTTCGTTGCCGGGCAGTGCGGTTACGGCGATCCGTTTCGAGGACGTGCTTCACGAGTTTTCGGCCATTCCCGGTGTGTATGAAGATACCACGGACGTGGTGCTCAATCTGAAGCGCTGCAGAATCCGGCTTAATGAGGGCGAGTCTCTTATTTTTACCTTTACCCACAAGGGTGAAGGGCAGATTACCGCTGCCGACCTGTTCAAGGGGCAGCCCATAGACGTGTTCAACCCGGAACTAGTTGTGTTTACGGCGACGCAGAGCAACACCACGGTTCAGATGGAAATCAAGGTCGCCAAGGGTCGGGGTTTCGTTACTGCGGACAAGTTCGAATTTGAACACGCGCCCCTGGGCACCATTTACTTGGACGCGAATTTCTCGCCGATTACCAAGGTCAATTTCCAGATTGAAGACGCCCGCGTGGGGCAAATGACCGATTATGACCGCCTGGTGCTTGACGTGCACACGGACGGTTCCGTCACCCCGGAAGAGGCGTTGCGCAGTTCCGCCGCCCTGCTTATCAAACACTTCAATATTTTCACACTGCATGCCAGTGAAAAGAGTCTTGAAGGCGATGATGAAATGGCGGAGAATATGGAATTGATGCGCACGCTGTCGCGTTCCATAGATGAGTTGGAATTGAGCGCCCGCTCCGCGAACTGCCTGAAGGCGGCCAAAGTGACCACCATCGGCCAGTTGGTCTCCATGACGGAAGAGGAAATGATGGAGCTTCCCAACTTCGGCAAGAAGTCACTGGAAGAGATCAAAGTCCTCCTTGAAGCCCAAAAGCTGAACCTGGGCATGATGGCCCATGCCCCGGTGAAGGGCGCCCAAGACCTGAAAGACATTGAAGAAGAAGATGAAGACGAAGAACTGGAAGAAGACGGCGAACCCGTTGAAAACATGGATGAGGATGAATAGTCATGCGACATAGAAAAGCCGGCAGAAGACTCGGGCGCAATATGGCCCACCGGAAGGCGACCCTGAAGCATCTCGCAGTTGCCTTGTTCAAGCACGATGCCATTGAAACGGGCGTATACAAGGCCAAGGAACTCCGCATGTTCGCCGAACCGCTGATTACCCTTGCCAAGACGGATTCCGTGGCCAACCGCAGGCTTGCATTCGCCAGGCTGCGCGACGAGGACGTGGTCCGGAAATTATTCACGGTTATCGGTCCCGCTTTCGTCGACCGTCCGGGCGGCTATACGAGGATTATGCGCCTTGGCAGGCGAGTCGGCGACGCGTCGGAAAACGCGCGCATCGAACTGGTCGGCCTGGGTGAGTACAAAGTGGACTGATACCGGTATTCCCCCGCCCAAAGATAATGACAAAAAAGCAGCAGCGGTGATCTCCGCTGCTGCTTTTGTTCGATGTCCGGGTGATTACTTGAACCAGGGGGCCAGGTCAATGCGGGTAAAAGGACGGTCCGTAGCGGGGACAGGGGGATTGTTTCCCGCATTAGCCACATACAGGGTGTTATTTTTGGGGTCAAAGACCATGGAATGAAGCGTGCCGTTATTGTATACGGGCTCGGTGGCCAGCAGCTGGATGGCTTCCCGAACATCCACTTTGCCGGGCTGTTTTTCTATTTCCCGGCTCAGACATTCATAGCGCTTCCAGGAATCTTCGTTTTTAAGCAGAGGAAGCAATGTTTCAATGTCGGTCTCGGAAGTCACCGTGAGGCCGAACTCCTCGCCCATCCCGATGCCGAGCCGCAGTAGTTGGTCCATGCCGACAGGGTGGTTGGTGCGCCTCACCATGTCTTCCATGCCCCAGTGGCCGGTTCGCTCGCTTTCCTTTGCGTCCATGGGTTCAAAAACGGTGCAGTATTTGGCGTCCGTTTCGAGCGCGCGTCCACTTGGGATTTTGCCGTCTCCCAGGATAAAATTCCAACCCGTCGTCCTGTTGCAGGTTTCGATGAAGGTTACCGCCTCCTCCAGGGTTGCGGATTTTTCAAGAGTCAGGCGCATCTGCAGGAACAGGGGCAGGCCGTCGAAGGTGGCGTCCGGCGAAGGCAGCGTCATTTCACCCATGGTGATGCCCTTGCTGTTCATGCCGCTGACGCTGCCGATCCCGCCCGCCCAGCCGACCATCATAAACGGGAAGCCGCCCTTGGGCCGCCACACCAAAACTACATGACTGTCCTGGGCGTCGCCCTTGATGTTCCAATCCAGATTGCGTCCGTGCAGCAACCTGCCGTCCGTGGTCCATTTGCCCCAGCAGGCGAAATTGGAGCAGGCGGGCGGGCCATCGGGCGGGAAATGCAGGATTTCGGCCTGTGTGATGCCGAGACGTATCTCCTCGTAGGTGATCTCGTATCCCGCTTCCTGAACGCCGCGGGTCAGGCCGCGCAGTTCTTCCTTTGCAGATTGCGGGAAAAAGTTTTCCATCCTTTGTGACTGCGCAATAACATACTCCCGGGAATACCCGCGGTTCCAAAGCGCTTTGGGCATGTAGCCTTCTTTAATAATATAATTGATTTTGCCGGCGAGCAGTTTGCCGTGCTGGTACCCCATCTCCTCCGGCGTGCCTTCCATGACCAAGACAGGGTGCTCTCCTACTTGGTACAACTTCCCGGCGCCTTCTTCCGCCACCAGTGTGACTTCCGGTGATTCAATTATCGTGACTTCCCGGGCGTGGACCGGGGCGATCCACGCAACGCCTCCCAAAACGACAATCAGAAACAGCAGACCCCGCATAGTAGTTTTTCTGGCCATAGTGATTTCCTTTCCCGGCATGTAAAACCGCCTTTTCCCTAAGTACGCAGTGTTAAACGGACAAACCACAATCCTTAGACTCGCTTTACAGGGTTTGGGCTACAAGTATACTAAAAAGGACCATGACATCCGGACACGACAGTGTTAACCGCAGGATGCGGGGGACGGATTCTTTCCCTTCGGGATGGGCCCGGTAAATTAACGAATCAGCGTATTTCCGGAAGCGGCGACATGTGACTTCTGCAGTTGATTTGCTTTCGACAACCACCCAGCCAGACGCCGCAAGTCGTCGTCCGTGGTTCCTCGGGGTCCGAGGCCGAGGGCGGGATAGAGGCAGCCGCGAACAATCCATACCAGAAACAGGAACGAGGCCAGCGGATACACAATGCCGTTGAGGATTTTGATTACGGCAAGTTTTCCGACAGAGAGCGTAATGTCTCCCAGCGCGGTACGGGAGTAGTCGGCAATCCTGGCGACCTCGTTCTTGAGCGCCGTTGTTTTCTCCGTAAGTCCCTCTGCATTTTGAAATTCGTCCATTGAAAACACCTCCCCCATTTTTTCAAAGGACGACCACATGTCCTGGCCCAATACCATGGTGGTATGCCTGGAAAGATAGGCCGCCCCGTAAACCGTGAGCGGAAGGATGGCCATCACCATCAACGCGCACAGCAAAAACATGGGCCCGACCTTCTTCAGCACCTGCCGGGTAGGATTTTCCGAGTGCAGGACCATCCCGGCCAGGGTATCCAGCAGATACGCGGTGACGCATATGACGAGAAACGGTTGCGCCACCGCATTGGTCCCCATCAGGATGGTCTTGGCCGACAGCAGATATACCATGCTCAGGAGCAGAAGTTTCCAGGCGACATTTATGTATTCTAAAATGGGCTGCAGGGCATCTCCGGCTTCTATGTTCATGTTTGCCGAGGCCACCAGAAGGTTCGCTTCCATCTGGGTAGTGGAGCCCTCGATAATATCGGCGCCGGCCTTGGCAATGCCGAGAGGTATCATAAGATGCATCGTATCTTTCAGGGATTCGTCCAGGTAGTTCTGATTATACGTTGCAAGGGATCGTGTCAGTGCGTCTGTTATTTCCGTCAGTCTCCCGGACAGCGTAAGCCACAGTATCGCACCGAGGAATACAATGAAGATGCTTGTTTTCCACCACGAGGTGTTGTTATGGTCCATTCCACTTCTCCTTGTTTTGGATCGCATATTTCCTGATACTTAAGGGTAAGAAAGTTCGATTCTTCATGATAAAAAGCATGGGCATGTAAACGAGATAACCGTTCCGGACGTTAAGGTGAAAAGGAGAAAAAAATGAAACCCTGTTTTGTTTCAACACTTGCGGTAACGGCCATCCTTTTTATGCAAGGCGCTTTCTCAGATAACGTTCAAGCCCTGCAGGAAGGCAACAGCGCCTTTTGTTTTGATTTGTACCGGGTTCTTCGAAATGAAGAGGGCAACCTTTTCTTTTCGCCGTACAGCATTTCCACGGCGTTGGGCATGACCTATGCCGGCGCCCGCGGTGATACTGAAACGGAAATGGCGACCGTTCTCCATTTTCCCTGTGGCCAAAATACTGTGCACGAATCCTTTTCGAAGCTTCAGTCTCATTTGACTTCGATTCAGGACAAGGGAACTGTCCAGCTTAACGTAGCCAACGGCCTGTGGATCCAGCAGGACTATCCTCTCTTGGGCGATTTTCTAGACCTGACCAAAAAGCATTATGGCGCCGGGATACACCCTGCCGATTTCGCAGGCAATACGGAAGCCGCTCGGAAAGCCATCAATACCTGGGTGGAACAGGAGACCCGGGAAAAGATACAGGACCTGATCAAGCAGGGAATGTTAGATACCGCTACGGTGCTTGTATTGTGCAATGCCATTTATTTTAAAGGAGACTGGCTCAGTGCGTTTGATAAAGTGAAAACACGGGACGCGGATTTCCATGTCGGTCCGGGGAAAACCGTTAAGGCGCCCATGATGAACCAGAGTACGGAAGTAAAATTCCGGCGTTTCGAGGGTTTCAGCGCGATAGAACTGCCCTATGTGGGCAACGACCTGTCCATGGTGGTCTTCCTGCCTGAACAACAGGACGGTCTGTCGGCATTCGAAGAAATGCTAAATCATGGCACGGTCAAAGCATGGCTCGATGATCTCTCGAATACAAGTATTTCGGAGGTGAATCTCAGTCTGCCCAAGTTTAAGGCAACCTGTGAATTTGACCTGTCTGCGGTTCTAATAGAAATGGGCATGGAACATGCCTTTTCAGGCGCTGATTTTTCGGGAATGACCGGCCGGAAGGATCTTTTCATCAGCAAGGTCGTTCATAAGGCTTTTGTGGATGTGAACGAGGAAGGCACTGAAGCGGCCGCGGCCACGGCGGTCATTATGGACAAGGCCTTTCACCGGCCATTGGCTTTCAGGGCGGACCATCCATTCGTGTTCCTGATCCGGGAGAATGAGACAGGAAGTGTTTTGTTTGTGGGCAGGATAGTGGATCCGACACTGTAATGTAACAGGTCGGCGGGTGGAGCGGTGGGTTGCATAAGCGCCTACGGTGGAGTTTCTGACATGAGATATCTTACAGCCACTTGTATGTTTATTGCCCTTGGATGCTGTGCCGCCGCTTCCGGGGAAAGCGCACAGGAGGCGGTCCGGGGCCTTGTGTCTCGACTCCTTCCGGATCATGCGGAAGCATTCTTGTTTGAACCCCTGCCGCCTGAAAATGATCGGGACGTGTTTGAGATTGAAGCGCAGGGGGGGACGGTGGTCGTGCGCGGTTCAACCGGTGTTGCTATGGCTTCAGGACTGAACTGGTACCTGGAACAGTGCTGCGGCACAAGCGTGTCTTTGCGAGGTAATCAACTGAATTTGCCGGATCCGCTGCCGATGCCCGAAACGAAAATACGTATAGTCACTCCTTTTCGGTATAGGTATTGTTTTAATTACTGCGTTTTCAGTTATTCCATGGCGTGGTGGGATTGGGAACAATGGGAACAGGTAATCGACTGGATGGCCCTGCAGGGAATAAACATGCCTCTTGCGGTCACTGGACAGGAGGCGGTTTGGCGTTCGGTGTACCGGGAAATGGGCCTTGATGACGATGATCTGGCCGCTTTTTTTGTAGGCCCGGCCTTTCTGCCCTTCGGTTGGATGGGCTGCATGGACGGCTGGGGTGGTCCGTTGACGGATGACTGGGTAGACCGGCATGCGGCGCTGCAATGCAAAATAGCGGCGCGTGAACGCGCCTTCGGTATGACGCCTGTTCTCCAGGGATTCACAGGCCACGTTCCGGCGGCGCTTGCCAGGGTTCGACCGGAAGCGAAGTATCAGCAACTCCCAAGTTGGTGCGGTTTTCCCGGCACGTTATTTGTGGATCCACAGGACCCGCTTTTTAAAGAAATAGGTTGGCGTTTCATTGAGGAACAAACCCGAAGCTTCGGAACGGACCATTACTATGCGGCGGACACCTTTATCGAGATGTCGCCGCCCAGTGACGATCCCGCTTTTATAAAAACCATGGCGGAAGCGGTCTATGGTGGCATGGCGGCGGCTGACCCGAAAGCGAAGTGGCTGATGCAGGGCTGGCTATTCGTTAATAATCCCGATTTCTGGAAAGAAGCCCAGACGGAAGCGCTATTGACGGCGCTGCCGAATGAAAAAATGCTTGTGCTGGACCTGTGGTGTGAAAATGAGCCGGCTTGGAATCAAACCCGGGCGTTTTATGGCAAGCCCTGGCTGTGGTGCATTATACAGAGTTTCGGCAACCAGGTAAGCCTGCATGGGGGCCTGCCCCAGATAGTGCGAAACCTCAAGCAAGCCCTGGAAAGCCAGGATCGGGGCGACCTCCAGGGCATGGGGCTTATCATGGAAGGGTTGGACTACAATCCCGTGGTGTTCGACCTGATAGGCGATCTCTTTTGGCAGCCGGAGTGTCCCGGCCTCGACGCTTGGATTGCCGCCTATGTCCTGCGCCGCTACGGTCGAGATCATGCGGATGTCCTGGAAGCGTGGCAACTGCTGCTCGACACGGCTTACCGGGTTCCAGGGCACGCCGGGTCGGACATTTGCCGCCGCCCTGTTCTGGAGGATGCGGGACAGGTGCCTGGTTCCAGGCGAGGCTATGATGTTGTTCGATTAGCCCGGGCGTGTGATTACCTGCTCAGGGCCCCCGGAGAACTTCAAGAGTGCGATACGTACCGTTACGATCTTGTCCATGTCCTGCGGCAGGTGTTGTCCGATCTGGCGGTACCCTTTAGTGCGGAAGTGTCGGCGGCTTATCATGCGGGCGACCGGGAGCGTTTGACGGCGGCGGGAAACCGCCTTCTGGAACTGTTAAGCGATACGGATAGTCTGCTGGCGACCCGTGGGGAGTTCCTGCTTGGCAGCTGGCTGGCCGAAGCCCGCAGTTGGGGGCGCACGGCGGAAGAAAAAGCCCACTATGAATGGAATGCCCGTAACCAGATTACGCTCTGGGGCCCCGAGGACAGCAGATTGCATGATTATGCCGCCAAGCAGTGGTCGGGCCTGGTTGGCGGATTTTATCTGCCCCGTTGGAAGATGTTCGTGCAACGCCTGGATGAAGCCCTTGCAGCGGGAATTCCCTTTGACGCCGCTGCCTGGGAAAAGGAGATTCGCGCCTGGGAGGCCGGATGGACCCGTCAACAGGAGTCCTATCCTGAAATGCCCTCGGGAAATGCGGTGACGGTTGCCCGGCATTTATGGGAGAAATATCACGAGGCAGCTCTAAAAGAAGGGGGATGACGCCCGCAGGCGATGCAGGTTCTGAAGGTTTCGGCAAAACACCCGGGTTCTCAAGACCTGCCATGATATACTTTACTTGCGTTGGGTGGTCAACACTACAAGGATTGCATGCCGTGGCGAAGAAAAACAGCTCTTACAAAAAAAAAGTCGCCCTGCCCCCGGGTTCACTGGTTCACGTGGGCAAGGCCAGTGGCACAGAGGTGCGGCTCACGGTTATCGCCTATGACGCAAGCCAGTATTACCACACGGTCATCCAGGATCTGTCTGAGGTGGACGCGTATGCGCAGCGGGCCGCTGTGACCTGGCTGAATATCGAGGGACTGCATGATACCCGGCTTCTGGAGGCTATCGGGAACAAGCATTCCATTCACCCGCTGACCCTGGAGGACATCCTGAACACAAACCAGCGCCCCAAGGCCGACTTTTTTGACGAGTATGTCTATTTCGTGCTCAAGATGATCCGTTATGATAATGTGCGCAAAGCGCTCGATACGGAACAGATAAGCCTGGTACTGCTTCCCAACATGGTCATTACCTTTCAGGAACATCCGGGTGACGTGCTCGATCCGCTGCGCCAGCGTCTTGAAAAGGCAAAGGGCAGGGTCCGCCATGAAAGCGCGGATTTTCTGTTTTATTCCATCATAGACGTCATCATAGACCATTACTTTGTGTGCCTTGAGGACATGGGCGAAGAAATAGAGGGCCTGGAGGCGCAGGCACTTGAGAATCCGGTGCCCGGCCTGGTGCCCAGTCTGCAGCACATCAAACGGGACTTGCTGATCATGCGCAAGGGGGTGTGGCCGCTTCGGGAACAAATTACCGCGCTGTTGCGTGAGGAGCATCCGATAATACAGGCTTCCACGGCCATTTATTTGCGCGACCTGTATGACCATACGATCGCCATTATCGACACCGTGGAAAGCTTTCGTGACATGACCTTCGGCCTGCTTGATGTCTATCTCTCCAGCCTGAGCAACCGCATGAACGAAGTGATGAAAGTCCTGACGATTATTGCCACTATTTTTATTCCATTGACCTTTATTGCCGGCATTTACGGCATGAATTTCCAACATATGCCGGAACTGGGCATGAAATGGGCTTATCCTGTCACATTAGGCGTGTGTGCGGTGATCGCCGGCGCCATGCTTGTTTTCTTTCGCAGGAAACACTGGTTATAATAGGTACCAGCAGGGGGAGTGCGGCGGCCACGCGGGCGGAGCGAATAACAAGGTGATTCTGCCACACCACAAAAGGAATTACGGATGCATCAGTTCACACCCAGAGAAATTGTTCAGGAACTGGACAAGTACATCATCGGACAGGAAAAAGCGAAGCGCAAAGTGGCCATTGCCCTGCGCAACCGCTGGCGCCGCCTGCAGCTTCCTGAATCCATGCGGGACGAAGTCATACCTAAAAACATTATTATGATCGGCTCCACCGGGGTCGGTAAAACCGAAATCGCCCGGCGTCTCTCCAAAATGGCTGACGCGCCGTTCGTAAAAGTTGAAGCAAGCAAGTTTACGGAAGTGGGATATGTGGGGCGCGATTGTGAATCCATGATTCGTGAACTTACCGAAGTTGCGGTCAAAATGGCCCGCGAAGAATTGCGCCAGGAATGCGAAGGGAAAGCCCGTCAGCAGGCGGAACGGCGTCTGTTGGATTTGCTGCTGCCGCCGCGGCGCCAGGGCGATCAACGTCCGGACTTCCACCCGATGGATCCCTCGGCGGGTGATGAGCCGCCGGTGGAACCGGGCGCCGTTGCCGAAGAAAAGGCCCGGCAACTTATTGCCAGGAAGCTTGCCGCGGGCGAATTGGACGAACGCGAAGTGGAACTTACAGTATCCGAATCCAATCAGAATGCCATGTTGCAGGTGTTTGCCGCAAGCGGCATGGAGGAAATGGGCCTGAACCTGCAGGATATGTTTGGCCAGATGACCCCCAAGAAGAGGAAGAACAAGAAGGTGACCGTTGCGGAAGCTCGGGAAATCCTGCTCCAGGAGGCTTTGCAGGAAATGATCGATATGGACCTGGCCGCCCGGCGCGCTATCGATCGGGTCGAAAACAGCGGTATTGTTTTCCTGGATGAAATTGACAAGATCGCCGGCAGGGGTGGGTACTCCGGCCACGGGCCCGACGTGTCCCGTGAGGGTGTGCAGCGGGATATTCTGCCCATTGTGGAGGGTAGCACCGTCATTACCAAGTATGGCTCCGTGCGCACCGACCACGTCCTGTTTATAGCCGCTGGAGCCTTTCACAACGCGAAGGTTTCAGACCTGATCCCGGAATTGCAAGGACGTTTTCCAATCCGTGTGGAACTGGACAGCCTGCACCAGGAAGATTTTGTGCGTATCCTCACACAAACCGAGTGTTCCCTGATCAAGCAATACCAGATGATGCTGGAAACGGAAGGGGTGACCCTGGAGTTCAAAGAAGGGGCGGTGGCGAAAATCGCGGAAATTTGTGAGCGTGTAAACACAGAGTCGGAAGACATCGGCGCGCGTCGGCTGCATACCATCATGGAATATCTGCTGGAGGATGTGGCCTTTACCTCGCCCGAGCGTTCGGGAGAAACAATTACAATTACGCCGGATTTTGTGGAAGCCCAACTGGTCAATATTGTGGAACACCAGGATCTGAACCAGTATATCCTCTAAGGCGGCATGAGAGCCATGATGCGTTTTACTTCCCTGGAGAGGGCGGGACTTGGAGTCGCTGTCATCTCTGACAAGACAGACGGCGACTGTGGCAGCCGGCCGGAGATGCGCGCCAATGTGCAAGCGTTCCTGGAAAGGTCGGGCAGGTTGCCGCGGCGGCTTGTGCGGCTGCGGCAGGTGCACGGGAACCGGGTTGTTGAGGCCGGCGGCTTGGGTGACACGCCCGGCATGGATCCGGTGGAAGCGGATGGCATGTTCACGGATGAACCCGGAATCGCACTGGGTATCAGTGTGGCGGATTGTGCGCCTGTGATGCTGTATGATCCCCTGAGGCGGGTGATTGCCGCGCTTCATGCCGGCCGTGAGGGCACGTTGTGCAATATCGCTGCGGCGGGGGTACATGCCCTTGCCGAACGGTTCGCATGCTCGCCGGCATCCCTGCTGGCCGTGGTCGGCCCGTGTGCCGGCCCCTGCTGCTATGAAGTGTCGCCCGAATGTGCGGAGCGCTGGCGTGCTGCCGGGCTTCCTGCATGTCATCGCCACCTGGACCTGGGGACGGCGAATCGTATGCAACTTGAAAAAGCCGGTCTAATCAGGCACAATATAGAAGTTGTGCCCCACTGCACTGTATGTGGCGGTGTGTTTTTCAGTTATCGCGCCGGCGAAATATCCAACAGGAATCTGGTGGTAATGATGCTTTGAGCCCGTAACACAGCGCTGTCTGCGACAGCCATTCAGCCTATACCACGGCGTTTGCACACGGTTGGGCGACGGCCGGTTGCGTCTGGACAATAGTGTATGCTATAGTTATGATGCAAATAACGGCCAAAGTAAAGTGGGTCTCGGCCCACTTTTTTTGTTGTTTTTTACAGTGGCCGATTGCCGGAGAGGCAAGGATATGGACGCAGATTCTCTTGTGCGCCGCGCCTGGCAGGCGCTGGAGGACGACCTCCAAACCCTGGGTTACGAATTGATTGAAATTGAACTGGCGCGACAGGGCGGTTCGCTCCTGTTGCGTTTGTTTATAGATAACGAAGGTTCGCGGATAACCCTTGATGATTGTACGCGGGCCACGCATATGCTGAGTCCGTTGCTGGACAGTCTGGACTTCATCCCGGAGCGGTACCTTCTTGAAGTGTCCTCGCCCGGATGGAACCGGCCTGTCCGCAAAGTGGAGCATTTCCAACGCTATATAGGATATCCCTTTCAGGTGACGGTTGCCACGCCGGTTGAGGGCCGCAGCCGTTTTAAGGGTGTTTTGACCGGCGTTGAAACCGATATCATCCGGTTGGACTCGGGCGGCGCTGATGTTGCGCTGCATTTAAACAACATCAAGAAGGCAAGGCTGGATCGATAACCGCTGGTTAAAGGAGAAGACCTTGGTTGACAATCTTAAAATGATACTGCAGCAACTCGAAGCGGAAAAAAGCGTGGACCGCAATACGCTCGTTGAAGCGATTCGGAGCGCCATCGAGATTGCGGCGCGCAAGGCGATGCATCGCGCCGCACACGTTTCCGTTGAAGTTGATCCGCAGTCGTTGACCTTTAATGTCTTTGAAATCAGGCTGGTAACGGAAAAGATACAGGACCCTTCCTCTGAGATACTGCTGGAAGACGCGCTCAAACTGAACGCCGATGTCGTGGTGGGCAACAGGCTCAAGGTGCCTGCGGAACCGGCCAATTTCGGACGCATTGCCGCGCAGACAGCCCGGCAGGTGATCGCGCAGAAAATCAAGGACGCGGAACGCGAGCGTATTTTCGAAGAATTCAAACAACGGGAAGGTGATGTGGTTACCGGTACCGTAAAGCGGACCATACCGGGTGGGCTGCTGGTGAGTGTCGGCCAGGTGGAGGCCGTGCTTCCCATGCGGGAACAGTCACCCCGCGAGAAATACAAGATTGGCGACCGGGTCCGGGCCATTGTCATTGAAGTCAATCGTGCGGCGCACGGCACCCGGGTGCTTTTGTCACGCACCTCGCCAGATCTTGTGCGGGCGTTGTTTGATATGGAAGTGCCCGAGATTTACGACGGCACGGTTGTCATCAAATCCATTGCGCGGGATCCCGGCAGCCGTACCAAGGTGGCGGTTGCCTCCATGGATTCAAACGTTGACGCCGTCGGCGCCTGTGTCGGGCTTAAAGGCGCCCGGGTCCGGGCTGTCGTGGAAGAATTATGCGGCGAGAAGATTGATATTATTCGCTGGAGCGAGAATCCTGTTGATTTGTGCGTTCATGCCCTGAATCCGGCCGATATCCTGAATATCGAGCTTAACGAGGAAATGAAGCGCATACACGTGCAGGTGCCCCAGGATCAGCTGTCGCTTGCCATCGGCAAGCGCGGACAGAATGCGCGCCTGGCCTCACAGCTGGTGGGATGGAATATTGATATCCGGGGGGATGCGGAACCGGTGGAAGACGATGACGAAGCGCCGGAGGCGGATTCCTTACCGTCGGCCCAGGATGAGCCCGCCGCTCCCGAAACCGATTCCATGACCCCGGAAGAGGACAAAGACGCCGCAACGGAAACGGAGCCTTCCCCGGAGAAAGATGCCGCGGAAGAGACAAGTGATGCGGCGGAACCGCTTTCGGATGATGATGAGGAATAACAGCCTTAAATGATAAGGAAGACGTATCGCACAGAATCCGTGAACCGGGAATAATCCCGGGGTAGTAGCACTTTAGTTTCAGGAGGTCCATAGTATATGCAAACCATTGTCAGTTTGGCGGAGCGGCTTGATATGACTGCCGAGGAGGCGGTCAAAGTCCTTCGAAAACTGCAGATTGATGTGGAAGGTGTTGATTCGGAGATTTCCGAAGAAGCTACAGACCTCCTGCTGGATATCGATGAAGACCGATCGGTTCTCGATAAAAAACTGGCCCAGATAGCAGAACGCGAAAAGAAGGAACGGGCGAAAGAGGAGGCGGCGGCTGCGAAGGCCGAAGCCAAAGCCAAGGCCAAGGCCAAGGCCAAAGCGAAAGCCAAGCCAAAACCCAAGCCCAAGCCCAAGCCCAAGCCTAAAGCAAAACCCAAAGCGGCCGCGAAGAAAAAGACTGCGGCGCCCAAGGACAAGAAGGCGGAAGAGGCCGCCGCGGAGGAGCCCGAAGAAACGGATGAACCCGCCGCGGAAGAAGAGGCCGTTATTGAAGTGGCGGTTGTTTCCGAAGAGGAGATTTCCGCGCCTGTTGCTGAGGTTGTTGAAACGGTTGTCCCGGCGCATGAACTTGAAATTGAGCATCCTGTGCCGGAGGAAGAACCGGCAAAGCCGCCGGTAAAAGTTCAGAAACCCAAGGCTGAAATCATTACCGCATCGGAAGAGGAACTGCTCGCGGAGCGGGAACGCAAGGAATCCCGGACGCCGGTCGACGAAGGCGAAACTGCCAGCGCGGCTACGGGCGTACTTGCTCAGGCTGAATTACGCCATGAAGCGGAAGAGCGCCGGCGCGTGGAACGCGAGCAAAAAAATCGGGAGCAGAAGGGAACGCAAGGTGCGCGCGTGTCTGATTTGCGACCGGATCCGGAAATTGTCGCCGCAGTCATCCGGCGCGACCAGGAACGGAAACGCAAAGTGGAGGAAGAGCGGGAGTACCGCCAGTCCAAACGCGGGGTAAAACGCAAGGATGACGGCCCGCTGACCACTTCACTCGCGGTGGAAGCGCTTCCGGAGGACGTGCAGGCCAAGCTGAAACACAAGCGGGAACCGGTTGTGGAAGCAAAGCCGGCCAAGAAACGCGTCAAGCGGGCGGAACGCTCCCGTATTCGTGAAGATAATATGCGCCGTGAGGCTGTCGCCGCGGTAAAAGAATTTCAAGCGGGCGCCGTTTTCGGCGCGCGCAAGCGCCGTAAAAGAAGGCGCGAGGAGTCCCAGATAGATACCTCAGAAGAAGTCATGGGCGGCACCATTGAAGTTGATGAGATGGTGACGGTTGAAGGCCTTGCCGCCCTGATGGAAGTTTCCGTAAGCGAAGTGATTCTCGCGCTTATGGACGAAAATATCATGGCAACAAAAAACCACCAGCTGGACATGGATGCCGTCCGGCAAGTGGCGGAAAAGTTTAATTTTGCCGTCAAGGTGGTGATCCCCGAAGAGGAGGAACTCTTCACGGAAGAATCCGATCCCCCGGAATCACTCGTTTCCCGTCCGCCCGTCGTTACGGTAATGGGACATGTCGATCACGGCAAGACTTCACTTCTCGACGCTATCCGCACCACCAAGGTCGCGGAGGGTGAGGCAGGCGGCATTACCCAGCACATTGCCGCTTACGATATTGAGGTGAACAACGGCCGTGTCACCTTTTTGGATACGCCGGGTCATGAAGCTTTCACGCAAATGCGCGCCCGCGGCGCCCATGTCACGGATATCGTGGTGTTGGTGGTCGCGGCGAATGATGGCGTAAAACCGCAGACCGTTGAGGCGATAAATCATGCCCGCGCCGCAGAAGTGCCCATCGTGGTCGCAATCAACAAATGTGACCTGGCCAATGCCCAGCCGGACCGGGTGCGGCAGGAATTGACGCAGTACGGCCTGCTGGATGAGGCTTGGGGCGGCAAGACCATCATGAAAAACATTAGCGCCAAGATGAACCAGGGCGTAGATGAACTCATGGAAATGCTGGTATTGCAAGCCGATCTCCTGGAACTCAAGGCGAATCCCGACAAGCGGGCCCGAGGCACTGTTATTGAAGCCGAGCTGACCACCGGTCTCGGACCCGTGGCGTGGGTGCTTGTGCAAAGCGGCACACTGCGCGTGGGCGACGCTTTTCTGGCCGGGCAAAGTTACGGACGCATACGCTCCATAACAAACTGCCGCGGCGAATCCGTCCAGGAGGCGGGCCCCTCCACCCCGGTGATTGTCACGGGGTTCAACCAGCCTCCCGACGCGGGCGATATCTTTATCGTGGCCGCCGAAGAACGGGTCGCCCGCGGTATCGCTGAAAAACGCGAGGCCCGGGCGCGCGTCAAGCGTGGGCCCGCCATGCGTCACATGACGCTGGAAGACTTTCATGCCCGATTCACCGGCCAGGAGAAAAAAGTCCTGTACATTATCCTCAAGGCGGATGTGCAGGGTTCGGTGGACGTGTTGCAGTCCAGTTTTGCGAAAATAGGCAATGAAGAAGTGTCCATCAGTGTCGTGCATGCGGGCGTTGGCGGTATCAGTGAATCCGACGTGCTCCTGGCCGAGGCGAGCGACGCCGTGATCATCGGGTTCCATGTTACCGCGAATGCCAAGGTCAAAAAAATGGCGGAACATGCCGGCGTTGAAATTCGGAGCTACCGCATCATTTACGAGGCGCTGGACGAAGTGCGCAGCGCCCTGGAAGGCATGCTCGCCCCGGAAACCCGGGAAGTGGTTACCGGACATTCCGAAGTGCGCGAGGTGTTCCATTCCTCTGCCCTGGGCAACATTGCCGGATGTTATCAGACCGACGGGGAAACCTCGCGCGGGTCCCTGGCACGGCTTATCCGCGATGGTGTTATCGTGTACGAAGGGCAAATCAACTCCTTGCGCAGACACAAGGAAGATGTGCGCACTGTGGCCACGGGTTTTGAATGCGGCATCAAACTTGAGCGTTTCGACGACATTCATGTGGGTGATATCATCGAATCCTTCAAGCTGGAGTCCGTTGCCAAGACGCTCGAACAGGAAAGCACGTGACCATAGGCCTGTTGCAGCTGGAATTGCTCCTGCCCGAAGCGCATTCTCTGAAAGACAAGCGGCGTGTGATCAAGAGCTTGAAGGACCGGCTGCACGGCAAATTCAACTGTTCGGTGGCCGAAACGGGCGGTCAGGAGCTGTGGCAGCGCTGCACCCTTGCCGTATGCATTGTGGGCGGGGAATCCCGGCACGTGAATAGTCAGCTCAGCGCCGTTGTTACCTTTATTGAGATGAATAGTCCGGCCGTGCTGGCGGATTACAGGATAGAGATGTTATGAAAGCAAAAGGCAGAACGCTCCGTGTCGGCGCCCTTATCAAGGAAGAAATCGCGAAGCTTATCATGAAAGGGCTGAAAGACCCGCGCATCGGTTTCGTGTCCATAATGGATGTGCGTATGTCCAGTGATCTGCGCTATGCGAATGTGTATGTCAGTCTCTTCGGTTCGGAATCCGAACGCAAGAGTTCGCTTATCGGACTGCAGCATTCCTCCGGCTGGATACGCCATGAAGTGGGCAAATATCTGCGGATGCGCGTTCTTCCCGAAATTCGCTTTTTCCCGGACGACACTCTTGACAAGGTGTATCATCTGGAGGAGGTTTTCGAGGAGATCCACGCCGAACAGCAGCAGCAACCGATGTTGGCCCTGTCTCTCGAAGAAGCCGTCGCCACGTTGCGGACCGGCGCCCGTTTTTATATTGTATCGCATGTAAACCCGGACGGCGATGCCATAGGAAGCATGCTGGCCTTGCGTCTTCTGCTGCGCCATTTCGGAATTACGGAAATTGTCTGCGCCCTGGACGGAGCGGTTCCTGCCATATACAAGGATCTTCCCGGCGCCGACACCATTGTCAACGCGGCCACTGTGCCGGCGGAATATGACATCGCGGTATTGGTGGATTGTGGGTGTCTTTCCCGTGTGGGCGACCTGGCGGAACACATTCCCTTCGGGAAAAGAATCCTGATTTTTGATCATCACCAGGAAGACGGCGAACCTGGCGCCTCGGGCATCGTTGATACCCGGTATGCGGCAACCGGCGAGCTTATCGCGGAGTTGTACAAGGCGGCTGGTGCGCCTTGGACGGAGGAGTCTGCGGCATGTCTGTATGCGGCGGTAGCCACAGACACCGGATGCTTCCGGTTCTCCAATACCACCTCACGTTCGCATCACCTGGCCGCTGAGTTGATGGAGGCGGGCATCGACATTGGTCTGCTGAACAAAAAGTTTTTCAGTGATGTCAGCCGGATGAAATTTGAATTGATGCGGCTTGCCCTCTCTCACGTGGAGTTTCATTTTGGCGGCGCCGTGGCGTTGTCCCGCTTGACCGGCGAAGATCTGCGGGAAGCGGGCGCGCAAAGGGAAGACGCGGAAAACCTGATCAATATCTGGCAGGCGGTGGACAGCGTCCGGGTCGCCATTCTCCTGAAATCCTTTGAACCGGATAAGGTCCATGTGAGTTTCCGTTCCGACGCCACCTTCGATAGTGCCGCGTTTTTGCGCCGTTTCGGCGGCGGCGGCCACGCCCCCGCCGCGGGCGCAACCCTTGAGATGCCCCTGGAAGACGCGCGTGAAAGTATTCTCACTGCGCTGGGCGGGCATAAATCCTTTCTGAAAAGCTCCTGAACCACGGTTCCTTGAGCCGGGCAACGAGTGATTATCCTGGAGTACCATCACCATGCAGCTTAATGGCATTCTGCTTGTGGACAAACCCCCGAACATGACCTCCCATGACGTGGTCGATGTATTGCGCAAGGCCACCGGCATCCGCAGGATTGGCCATACGGGCACGCTGGATCCGCTGGCCACGGGCTTGCTCGTTATGTGTATCGGGCAGGCCACGCGGTTGTCGCAATATCTTTCCGGCCTGGACAAGGCCTATGAGGGCGCCATGCGTTTGGGGCTCACTTCTTCATCTCACGACCTCGGCGGCGAGATGGTGGCGGAAGTGCCCGTGGACCCGGAAATGACCCTGGAACGTATTCAAGCAGCCTGTGATGCATTCACAGGCGATATCCAGCAGGTGCCGCCCATGGTGAGCGCCGTCAAAATCGGGGGCAAGCGTCTCTATAAACTGGCGCGTGCGGGCCAGGAAATCGAGCGGCCGTCAAGGCCCGTGACCATTCGTGAATTTACGGTAACCCGGTGGAATCCGCCGGATGCCGACCTGCGGGTCCAATGTACCAGCGGCGCCTATGTCCGGACCCTTTGCCATGATGTCGGCCAGAGCCTGGGCTGTGGTGCGCTGCTGGCACGGCTGCGGCGCATCCGGGTGGGCAGATTCAGCCTTGAGGATGCCGCGCCCCTTGATGTGCTTGATACGCCGGAAGCGGTGTATCTGCGTTTGCTTCCCATGGGGGAGGCGCTCGATCTCCCGGCCGTGATCGTGGACAAGGCGCGCGAACAGATGCTGCGTGAAGGCACCGCGATTTCCGGGGCCGCCCTTGAGGGCGGCTGCCCGGTCCAGTCCGGCATGGTGCAGGTAAAAAATCGGCAGGGTGGACTGGTCGCGCTGGCGGTCGCCTCGCCCACCGCGGCGGGGGCGCGCATTCAGCCGAAGTGCGTGTTCGCGCCGTAAACCCGTTTAGTGGAGGCCTTGTTGTGCAGTGCATTGAAGATGTAAGAAGCACGAAAGCGCGTTTCGACGCCCTAGCCCTGACCGTGGGCTGTTTCGACGGGGTGCATCTAGGTCATCAGGAGATTATCCGCGCCCTCCGCGAAGAGGCGCGCATCGTCGGGGGCGTGCCTGCCGTCATGGTCATCGAACCCAATCCCCGCCTTTTTTTCGCGCCCGAGCATTCTCCCAATATTTTGACGGATCTTCCTTATAAGAAGCGATTGCTGGAGGCGCTGGGCGTGGAAGTGCTTTATGTTCTTCCCTTCGACCGGCAAACCGCCTCCATGAGCCCCGCGGATTTCGTTGACGCCATCCTGGTAAAACAATGCGGCGTCAAGGCCGTTGTGGTCGGCCATGATTTCGCTTTCGGACACCGTGCCCAAGGCAACTATGACTATCTGAAAACAGCCGCAGCGCGGTACGGCTTTCGGGCTCGTCAGGTGGATCCCTTGATCGTGGAGGGAGAGCGGGTAAGCAGCACCCTCATTCGCGAGCGGGTGGTGCAGGGCGAGGTGGAAGACATCGAACTATATCTTGGCCGGAAATATACTTTGTGCGGTACCGTAATGCCTGGGCGGGGTATCGGCAGAACGCTGGGTTTTCCCACGGCCAATCTCGATATCGGACAATGTTGCGTGCCCGCCCACGGCGTATACGCAGCCGAGGCGGTTGTGGACGGGCGTCGGCACAAGGCGGCTGTCAATATCGGCATCGCGCCCACCATTCGCGGCATCCTGCGCCTGGTGGAGGCGCACCTGCTGGATTTTGACGGGGATTTGACGGGAAAGGCCCTGGACATCGTGTTCCATAAGCATCTTCGCCCAGAAAAAAAATTCGCTTCCCGCGAGGAACTGACGACCGCCATTGCCAGGGATGTGGAAACGGTTCGGGGAATGTAATCCCGGGAGCGGGTCACCGCCAGCGGTGGACCGCTTCAACCAGTGCCTGTACGTTTTCAAAGGGGGCGTCGTTCTCGATTTCCACATAGAATATGCCACCGCCGCGTGATGCATGAAACCGCTCCGCATAGGCTTTGATGACGGTCTCAATTTCTTCCGGCGTTCCCCGGGGAATGAGATACTGCCGGTCGGGATGAAGATACAGGGTCACCCTATGTTCAGCGCATGTGTCGAACAGGGAAGGATCGGCTTCAAAGAATCCGATTTGGGGCCAGAGGCCGTGGATGCCGAGGTGGATCAGTTCATCGAGAATTCCATCCATGAATCCGCAGCAATGAAAAAAGACCTTTCCACCAGCCTTGTGAACGGGCGCCATCAATCGCGCGTACCTGGGTGCGAATAACTTCCGGAACAAGGCGGAGGGAATGAGGGGTGCGCCCTGGGCGCCCCAGTCGTCGCCGAACATGATGACATCCGCACCCGCGTCAAGCAGGCCGTGGATCACCTGAAGCCAATATTCGACCAGGCGGTCCAGGAACCGAAGGAAGGCCGTGGCCTCGGTCAGGAGGTCCATGAGCACCTCGTCCATGGGCCTCAGGGCGTGCAGCCGTTCGAAAATGGAAACGGTCCCGGCAAAAACCAGGTATTCTTCCCGTTGTTTCGCCAGGGTTACACGGTCGGGAAGCGGGAAGGGGGGAAAGGCATAGGCTGCGGCCGCTTCCCAGTTTTCAAACGGATACCGCCGCGGATGTCCCCACACCCCGTAGATGAGATGTTCCCATTCCGTGCCCCACTCATCCGTGCGGATTTCGTGATAGCGTCCTGAAGCGTCCACGGTGCCCTCAGGCGGATGAGGAATGGCGTCAAAAACTACGGGGTTGTCCGGCGGATAGGCGTTGAACAGATCCAGTAATTTTTTCCCATGGACGTTCAATCCTGCCGGGGACGGGTGGTAGACCACCGGGATCCGGTCTGGCCCGTTGAACGCGAAAGCATCCAGCATCCGTTGACGGGGCGTTGTCATGCATCTTCCTGCCTGTTATGAGGCGTTACAAAGGCTTTCGATCCGGCGTGCCCGCGGGGCCTTACCCCTGTCCGGGCGCTCCCCTTACTTTTTCCCCGGTCGGGTGTGTTTCAGGAACCAGTCATAGAGTGCGGGATTGTTATAGGTCTCCGTCCAGGAATCGTGTCCGGCCTCGGGATACACGGTGAATTCCACATTTCCTTTGGCCTTTTTCAGGGCGTCTACCATGAGCTGGGAGGCCAGGATCGGCACCACGTCATCCTTGGCGCCATGAAACACCCAGACGGGAAGATGGGCGATCTTGCGGACCCGGTAAGGTTCCCCGCCGCCGCAGATGGGGACGATGGCCGCAAAGCGGTCCGGGTATTCGCAGGCCAGGCGCCAGGTGCCGAAACCGCCCATGCTCAGGCCGGTCACGTAAATCCTGTCCTCGTCAATCCGGTACTTGGCGGTGACGTGGTCCAGCAGGGCGTTCAAGGTGTCGATCTGCGGGCCGTCGCTCCACCAGGCGTCTTCCGGACATTGCGGTGACACCACGACGAAGGGAAAATCCTTTTTCCCTTCCGCGATGAGTTTCGGCGGGCCGTGCACTTCCACCTTGCTTAAGTCGTCGCCCCGCTCGCCAGCCCCATGGAGAAACAGCAGGAGCGGCCATTGCTTTCCCGGGGTGTCATAGGCTTCCGGAAGATACAGCAGATAATTTGCTTCCACGTTTTTTTCAATCTCCGTTTTGAAGGACTGCGCCTGTTGACATGCGCCTGTATCCGTTTTCGGCAGCGTGCTGCATCCCATGCCGTAAAGCAACGGGATAAGCGCCAGTGCCGGTACAATGAACCGTTTTTTCATTATGTTTTCCTTCCTGCGCCGGTTTTATTGATGGGGCGAAACATACTTGTTATCCAGAGGAAAGTATGGTTGTTTATTCGCGTGCAGTTCAACCTTTTGTTCGTATTAAAAGGACCGAAAGGACAAAAAGGACACAAGGGACACTCCAGAATCACTGTTCCCGGTTTTTCAGCATGGCGCGAATGCCGGCCAGCGGCAGGGCAGCGCTCGCCAGGTAATTGGGCAGCACGCGCTTTTCTCCGAAGATCCATTCGCAGGCACCCGTCTTTTGAAAGGAAGCCACCATGTCGATCACGGTTTTATCCGCGAGCGTCGGGTCGGCGAGGTTCAGGGTATATACGAACCATCCCGTCGGCGTGGCCCAGTAACCGCCGTTCTGATAGGTGTCCGGCTCGCAGCCCTTTTCCCAGTACACCCCGCCCGGCAGATGCCGGATCTGGCCTTCCTGTACAATCGCCGCGTAGTGCTCCTTGAAATACCCGGCTATGCGCTTGGCCTGTGCATCATCCGCCACGCCCAGATACACGGCAAAGGCGGAACCCCAGATATCGTGTTCCCGGCAACGGTGTGTGGCGGCGCGGAACAGTCCCGTATCGGTGTCCCAGAAAACACTTCGGATGCTCCCTGACACCCGCTCACTTTCCGCTTTCCACTTCACGGCATCTTCCGTACGCCCGAGCGCTTCGAGCAGCTCCGCAAGTTGGCCTTCGGCCTGAACGTACAGCAGCGAGCAAAACAGCACGTCCCCTTCTTTCCGGATGGTATCGCTGAAGCCGTAGGGGCAACGGTCCCACGTCTTTCCATCTCCCGGCCTGATATACACTAGCCCGGTATCTGGGGTGCGCGGCACGGCGTTCATCGTCTTGATCAGGGGCTCAATAATTTCCTCGAGCAAGAGCCGGTCCTTCGTCTTTCGCCAGGTATGCCACGCCACATTCACGGTGAACTGGGAGCCGTCCGCTACCGGATGGTCGCCCATTGAACCATAACCGGGCATATAGATGGGCGTGCCGTCAAACTTCACACAATCCACACCCGCCCCGTTGGCATCCATGCTCCGGACAAACAATCTGCACGCATCGGTGAGTTCTTTATCCGAATACGCGTCGACCGCCCCTTCCAGCGTATACGCGTAGTCCCTTAGCCAGAACGCCTCGTAGCCGATGCCGACCTGCGGCGGGAACGCGGACGTGCCGTCGTTCATGGTTCGCTTCGAGGCCACAATGATTCTATGCGCTTCCTGTTCGAGCCAGGTAACGGCTTCGGATACGGTCATGGTAGAAGACTCCTGGGCTTGCGCACGGATAGGTACTACTGGAGAGATCAAGGCCAAGGAGAGTACTAACAACAACGTTTTAACCACAGTGTTCGTTAGACTTGTTATCGGATTTAGATATGGCATACTGTTTCCCTCTGTTACGTTAACAAAGAAGGCAACGCAGTGAGGTAGTCCTGTAAAATCATATCCGCATGACCCACACTAAGCGTATGCAAGCGTTACAATGATTCCCAATATAATCGCAATTGACAGAATAACTGTAAGGACCGAAAACAGTTTCCTTCGCTGCTGTTCGAACAATCCCGCAATTCCCAAGATAATAGGACAGATATAATACAAAGCCCTGTTGGACAGCAACACCGGTAAGGCAATAGCAACAGATTCTCCGTCTCCGCGTTTGATTTTCATAAACGACCAGACTAAGACCTCCACAAGAAGCCAGGTCACAATTAAAAAGACAACAAACGACGCTATACCGAATCGCGCATGCTTTTCTTCAGGGGTTGTTCCGTTATGTCTTCATGATGGTTCGGAGTGTTCCTCATAAATATCCTCGATTTTTTTTCAGAAATTTTAGGCGTCCTTACAATATCACAAATATTATGGGGCAGCCAACGCGCGGAATCAGGAAATGCCTGAAAATCAGGGGACATCTATTTGATAAAACGTGTCTTGCATTTTTCCGTCTAAACAACTCGATATGCTACACTTTAGACGGGTATCAATATGAACGCACGTCGGTTCCGGGCAGATGAATACGATCAAGGGCGTTAAAATGTCAGATATTATTGAAGCATACAAACTTCTCGGCGATGAGAAAGACGATTTCGACATTTCTTTTTGGCAGACACAGGGTCCTGTGGCCATATTTGAGGCTGCCATGCAAATGATTCTGGACGCGGAACTGATAAGGAATGGTCATGTTACTGAACCGCGATTGGATAGAACTGTTGAGTCTTTTCAACGTCTATAAGATTCGATACATGGTTGTGGGGGGATATGCCGTTATGCGCTATACGGAGCCGCGTTTCACGAAAGATTTGGATTTGTGGGTGTCAACCGACAAAGCGAATGCAGAAGCGGTTTATGATGCACTGAAAACATTTGGGGCGCCGTTGACCGCCCTGACGGCGGCGGACTTCAGTGTTCCGGGTTATTTCTATCAAATGGGGTGCCCTCCATTACGCGTAGACATTATGCTTTCCATTCCTGGCGTCACATTTGAAGAAGCATGGGACAGGCGTGAATCCGTAACGATTTCCGGGCAACCGGTTCCTTTCATTTCCAAACAAGATTTGATTAAAGCCAAAGAAGCCAGCGGTCGGCCCCAGGATTTACTTGACGTTGAAAACCTGAATAAAGGGTAAATCCCTCTGGCACCTAAATCCCGAGAGGCCGTCCGTACTACAGATATAAAGCGGCTGGTTGATGAAGAAGATCCGATTGCGGATTAAAGCGGAAAACTCTCGGATGCGCACCTCTTTTATAACCCTTATGACTGCGGTGGCGCTTTTGCTCGGAGGGGCGGCGGCAGCGCAGCCCCAAGACTTTCAACCGGTCATGGAATTCCTGCCGCGTTATTGCGGCATGGACCTGACGAACGGGTTATATCTGTGTTCCTCCCGTAAAACGCTGTTCGCCTATGACATGAACAGCGGCGCCAGAGCCTGGTCCTATACTGCTGACCCGTCTGTTCGATATCTCAACGCGGTTCAGACAAAAGGCGGGATGATTGTATATCCTTATAACAAGGAAACTGTTAATACCATTGATGTTATTGTATTGGATATACACACCGGGCAGGTGAAGTGGCGCTATACGCACCGTTGCCCGCACAGCTTCGAGGGTATCATTGGATGGCCGGAAAGTACCTGGTATTTCCTGTGGCTAAGCCGGGCGACGGAAGAAGAATCCCGTCGGGACTATTACGTTGTGTTTTGTTCGCAGGACGGCACAAGGCAAATCCCGTGCCCGGTCAATGGACGCCCTGTCCAATGGTTGGAAGAAGGCCGAACGTTGTTGCTTGCGGACGGCAATCGTGTGCTGCAATGGGATATTGACAGTGGAGAGGTAAGGGACCGATCCGTACAGGATGTTGGGCGTTTTCGAGGGTGTTTGCACAATGGCAACCTGCTCTTTGTCAGAGATTCTACCTACTTCACCCATCCGGGAACCTATGAGATTGTCGATGACGCTACAGGGCAGTTTGTACGGCGCGTACCCATGCCGGAACATGCCAGATCGGGCACCAAGCCGGTTATGGATGGGAAGGTGCTTTTATTTGAAGAGAAAGAGGGTAGTACCCTTTGGTTGGTGGATGCTGATACGGACGCATTGCGCGTTACGCTGCACGGACCGGGCCATAGTTTTAGACCATCGTCCTGCCGTCAAGATGAGACAGGCCGTTTATGGATTCTTTCCCTTGACGAAGAGGAGCACACGTATCTTTGGCCCGTCGAACCGAATGCAGTACCCCGAAAAATATTCGACAGCAACTCCTGGCTCAGGGGGAATACCACGGTAGGTATTCAACCACCTTATGTTATTACAGGTTCCTGGGACAAGAACATCACCACGTATCGCGCTTACGATTTTGAGCAGCGATCGCTGGTTAGCCAATGGATCCTGTCAGGGAATCATCACCAGCGGCAATTGCATATCTGTAACGCCATGAAGCGTTTTGCCGCCAATATATTTGAGGGCACTGAATGGCATTGTGAAATCTTCGAGGCCAACGCGCCGGAACCTATTCTTAAAGTATCCGCCCAAGTGCTGGACTTTTCACCCAATGGGGAATACGTGGTCGTCAAGAGCCCCGACGGTACCCTGAGCCTGTTGCATGTTTCCACGGGGCATACGCTTGCTGAACTTCCGAAAGAGAGTCAACATTCCACAGACCACGCTGTTTTCGCTCCCGACAGCAGCCGTGCGGCCCTGTACAACGGATATAATAACTATATAGTGGTGCGTCTTTCCGGGGAAACCGTTACGGAGACGCCCATGGACTTCCCTCTTGGAACCTGGCTTTCTTCTCAATGTTTTTCCCCCGACGGCACCCGTTTGCTGAGCGCCACCACTAAACGTGCCTGGCTTCACGAAAGCGATACAGGCCGGTTGCTTCATACGTTGGTCGAATCGCAACGATTTCGCCCACAACGCGTTTATGTTCCCGAAGTTATGGGCGTCAAAATGCCCTTCGTGAACTACCTGGGCGACTTGGCGGGAAATTTTACCAATCTGGCGAATAGCGAACCTAGGCTGCAGGGCACCTTTATTGGCGATGGGGCCCGCGTTCTTACCGTGGCGGAACGCCAGATGATTCGCGTTTGGGATGTGCGGACCGGCCGCTCCCTCCACACTATTTTCCCTTCTCTATCCAATGCACGTAATGAGAATGGCACTATGCAGAACAATATTATCCTGAGCCGCAACGGCGCTTTTGCCTTGTGTTTTAATTCCAACGATGGGGATGCAACGTTGTGGGATGTTGCCGCAGGGAAGGAAATCCATCACTTTGCAAACTGGCACGAGATGTATGGTGATATGTTCGTTTCAGATGATGGCCGGCGGGTGTATCTGCCCTGGGGGTGTTCTTTGTATTGTTGGTCTTCCGCACCGAATTGAAGTTGGGAGGCGGCTGGGCAAGACTGCATATTCTTGTGGGGTACGTCCCAATATACACTCACGGTGCATTCTATGGGGGCGCCGAAGTTGCCGTAGTGCAGCCGTTTATTCACGTAGCGGGCGCGGTAGAAATAGGGGGTGGGAAGGGTGTCGGCGATGTGATGGATGATAGGGGATTCCGTGTTAAGACCGAAAAAACTTACCAACAAGTACGCTACCAAATGCAATTTGGAAGCGATCCGGAACTCGGTTTCAAAAAAAAGCAAATTATTTGTTTGTTGCTAACCATTACCTAGAACGAAGTCAGGCGGTTTTATAAGAGCCTCTTTATCCCTTTATACATTTCATCTGCTTGCTTGAATAGTGGTTCCTTATATTGTTCCTCGCAGTCAGCCCAAGTGAAATGCCCATCGAACATGTCAAGGGTTCCATCGCGCCCATAAACCTCAGCATTTTCGAAATATTTTGATGAAGCAAGCGCGACCACATTCACAGTGATTTCTTTCAAACCCGGCAAATCATTTATTCGAGTTTTGTCTTTTTCAAAAGTTTCATTTTGTTTGGCGTCAAAAGGTTCGCAAACTTTAGCTTCAATGATAGTCATACTTTTTTCACCAAAAACACATAAATCAAATGTGCGTTTGATAGGTAAACCATTGCTGCGCGCTGAATCGCCGATCTGCCATAGATAGTCGCGGTAAAAACAAACTTCGTAACCGATATCCCATTCACCTTCCAGATCAATGTTTAGCACCCTTTTTTCGATAAGAAAGTTCATGAATTGCTTGGGGTTGTTTTGGGCATAGGAATAGAGTATTGAACAATAGAAGCGCTCCTCTCTTGTCCATTTAGACCATGGCAAATTGTGAAGGTATTGAATGGCCATAAAGTTTTCCTTTCTCTGGTTTTTGTTAAATACAAAAGAATCCTCTTTTTTAGGTTAAAACCAGGCTCCTTAAGGTTAATCAGAAAATGAACCTCGCGCTTCCACATATAACGCCACCTCCGCAATGGCCGGACAGGCGGTTGCCTTCACAATCCGCAGGCGGACCTTGTTCGTGGTGATGGATTCGCCGCGCAAGAGGCGGCGGTTGCCGATGCCTGTGCCCTTGGCGAACTCGCGCCAGTCGGTTCCGTCCCACTGATCCAATGCCCAGTCGTCCACGCGCAGGCCGAGGGGCAGGTATTCGCGGAGGCTGACCACGTTGAAGGTAACAGGTTTGTCCAAGTCGAGGGTCATATTCGCTGTATTCACCGCGTCATCGGTGCACCAATAGGTGTTCCGGTCGCCGTCAAGCGCCCGCGAAGGCTCAAAGCGCTCGTCATTGCCTCGCACATTGCTTGCGGATGCTGCGGCACCTTGTGCCAGGTCCGTTGAAAACAAGTCCCGCAGGCGGCGGCCGAATTCGAGCAGGGAGGCTGCGTCGTTTTCATGGATGCGCCCGCGCCGGTCGGGCGGCAGGTTCAACAGGAAGGAGGCGCCCCGGCCGACGGACTCGAAATAGAGTTTCATCAGGTTGTCCGGCGTGCGCACCTTGTCGTCTTCTTTTTTATGATAAAACCAGCCGGGCCGGATGGATACGTCTACTTCGGCGGGCATCCAATATTCCCCGTTCCGGGTGCCGTTTTCGCCGTCCTTGTATTCGGTCCGTCCCGGGCAGGGTGGCTTTCCGTCGCGACCCCGGGGCGTGTAAGTAGCCCAGCAGGGATCCCCCGCGTAACCGGACTCGTTGCCTACCCAGCGGATGTCGGGGCCTACGTCGGAGAACATCATCGCTTCCGGCTGCAATTCGCGCACCATTTGCCAGGTTTGCTCCCAACCATAATATGTGGACCGGTCGATGGTGCGTTTTTCTTTCGCGCCGCCATACCAGCCGTCGCCGCCGTTGGCGCCGTCAAACCAGACCTCGAAGATCGGTCCGTAGTTGGTCAGCAGCTCGCGCAGCTGGTTCCGGTAGTATTCCACATACGCGGGTTTTCCGTATTCGGCGTGGTTGCGGTCCCAGGGCGACAGGTAGACGCCGAATTGAATACCCCCGTCCCGGCAGGCATCGGACAATTCCCGCACCACGTCGCCCTTGCCGTCGCGCCAGGGGCTTGCCGCTACAGAATGTTCGGTATACTGTGATGGCCACAGGCAGAACCCGTCATGATGCTTGCAGGTCAGGATAAGCCCCTTCATGCCCGCTTCCCGTGCGATCCCGACAATCCGGGACGCGTCAAAATCCGAGGGGTGAAATAGCTCCGGCGACTCGTCGCCATAGCCCCACTCCTTGTCGGTGAAGGTGTTGGTGGTGAAATGGACGAACCCGTAGAATTCCAGTTCATGCCATTTCAACTGCCTTTCGCTTGGCACAACGCCATAGGGCTGGGGCGGTTCCACGGCCGCACCCAAGGCCGATTCAAGTGTTAACAGGGCAATCGTGAGTAGGGTCATGGTGCGTTTCCTTTCTTTTACGATGGACATTAGTATGCCCCAATACCAGCGGGGGCCACAACCTTGAAATTGTTGACAGGCTTACAGAATGCATAGTATCAGGCCTGTTTAACGGAAAGCTCAGGGAACTATCCGTATCGCTTTTGCACCGCAGCGCGTAACGTATGCAAGGGTTTTGGGTTTCTCCCGGGGGAGCCGCCCTCAAGAAGGGGACCGGACTTTATTTAGCGGTGATGGGGTATTAACCTGTGAACCGAATTCCAAACTCAGGGGAATCCTGTTCCGCCCCCGGCATTCACCTTGACTTTCCCCTTCCATAAACGGTACACTACACAGAGCTTGCCGGAGTAATCGGCGGGGCCAGTGAAAGGTCCCGGCGAAGTGTGCGGGGGACAGGTGCGGGGCAGATTTCCCGTTTTCATTATGTCATGTTTTCGGGGGGCCGTAGTGTCCCGGTAATAACCAGAATTTACGTTAACTGTTTGTAAAGGAGCCTGTTGTGAAAAGGACTTTTCAACCATCCAATACCCGACGTATACGGACCCATGGCTTTCGGGCGCGCATGGCCACCGTCGGCGGCCGCAAGGTGATTGCCGCGCGGCGGCGCCGCGGCCGGCGCTGTCTGACCGTCTCGGATTCGATGGCGAGGTAACAAAGAAACCTTGTGCCGGAACGGTATTCACATCCCAGGACCGCGCGTATTCAGCATAAGCATGAGTTTTCGCGCGTGTTTTCCCAGGGCCGGAAGGTCTGGGGCCCTTATTTCATAGGGTATCTCCTGGAGGATGCCGGCCTGGAAACGAGGCTGGGCCTCGTGGTGTCGCGCAAGGTGGGTAAGGCGGCTGTGCGCAATCGCGTGAAGCGGCTGATTCGGGAGTTTTTCCGCGCCAATCGGAGCCGTTTCCCCCAGGGAACGCAGCTGGTCGTGATTGGACGGTCCTCCTGTACTTCCTTGGACGGTCCCGCGTGTATTGCGGAACTCGGTTCCATGTTTGGACAGTGGCTGCGGGATGCGTAGCGTGCTTATCGCCATCATTCGCCTCTATCAGCGGTTCCTATCGCCGCTGCTTGGCAATCATTGCCGCTTCGAACCGTCTTGTTCCCAGTACGCGATCGAGGCGCTGGAAGCGCACGGTGTGTTCAAAGGCGGCCTGTACGCGGCGTGGCGCCTGTTGCGCTGTCAACCCTTCTGTAAGGGCGGGTATGATCCTGTGCCCGCCCCGAGCGGCCGGAAACGGCAGGATCCAGGCGCCTGAACGGCGGTGTGTCCCGGTGCTGCCCCGTAGCGGGGCGGGAGAAATGTTCTATTGTTTGATGGAAATCAAGATAAGGAAACACAGCGCAATCAATTGATCGCGATCGTATTGATGGTTGCGCTGGTGCTGGTGTGGACCCAGTTTTTCCTGCCCAAACCTTCCCCGCGCCCCGAGGCGCCGGAGACGGTCGCCGAAACGGGCGAAGGCGAGACCGGCGCGTCCGGTCCTTTCCAACCCGCCATGCCGCCTGCGGCGGCCGCCCCGGAAGGCGAAGCTCCGGCCGATGACCCGGGCGCCGTGGCCCTTCCTCCAATAGCCGGGGAACCCGCTTCTCCCGGCGAAGATGAAATCACCCTTGAAAATGCCAACTTGGAACTGGTGTTTACCCGTGTGGGTGCCCGTCTTAAGCGGGCCACGGTCCGGCTGGGCAAGGACGGGGTGGATTCCATTCAACTGGTTCCGCAAAGCGACCTGCTTGGCGACGCGGAATCGGAGTATCCGCTGGGACTGTTTTTCAGTGATCCGAATCTCGGTGACGCGCTGAATTACCGGCGCTGGGAACCGGTACCCTCCCCGGACAGCCGGGAAATCGCGTTTCAGCTGGAAATCCCGGAATATGTCCGGGTGCAGAAGCGCTTCAGGCTGGCGGAGGATGCCCATGTAGTGGATATCGGGATATCCTATACCAACCTGGCCGGTGAAAAGCGCCTGCTCGGTCTCGACCGTGACGAGCCCGCCTTTTCGCTGTACTGGAGTCCCAATGTGGCCAGCGGCGACCTGAAAAAAGGCGCGCAACAGAACGTGGTATGGCGGAAAGACGGCAGCAACATCTACCACGCCACGTCCAAGTTCAAAATGCCGGGCGGCAAGGCCTGGTACAATGAGCGCGTTCTCGACCCGGAATGGGCGGCCGTGTGCAGCGCTTACTTTACCGTGGCGCTCAAGCCGGAGTTTGAGCTGGCGGATGCCTGGTATCACGGCTCGCCGAATCTTTTCCGGGTGGGCGTCGGCGCGCCCCGGACCGAAGTGGGCCCGGGAGCCTCCGCCGAATTCGGCTACCAGGCCTACGTAGGCCCCCGGGGCCGGAAGCCTCTCGCCGCCGCGTGGCCAACCTTGGACACCGCCCTGGCGTTTTTCACCTCCGTGACCATCATGGACCAGTTCGCAAAACTGTTGTTGTCCGTCCTGATCTGGTTCCACGACAATGTGGCCGCCAACTACGGGCTCGCCATCATTTTCCTCACCATCCTGGTGAGAATGGTCATGTTCCCGCTGACCTGGAAGAGCATGCTGAGCATGCGGAAGATGTCCCTGCTGGCGCCGGAGATGGAAAAGATCAAGCAGGAATGCAAGGAAGACCAGCAGGAGATGCAGAAGCGGATGATGGAGCTCTACCGCGAGCGCGGGGTGAGTCCGCTGGGCGGCTGCCTGCCGATGTTGCTGCAGATGCCGGTGTTCATCGCCCTGTACCGGATGCTGTGGAGCGCCTACGAGCTGCGGCGCGCCCCCTTCATCGGCTGGATACAGGATTTGAGCGAGCCGGACCGCCTGATGACGCTGCCTTTCTCGATACCGATCCCCTTTTCCAGCGTGCCGCTGGAAAGCGTCAACCTGCTGCCCATCCTGATGGCCCTGGCCATGGTCGCCAGCCAGAAGCTGATGCCCATGTCGGGCCCGGCGCAAACGTCGCAGCAGAAAACGATGATGACGATCATGCCGGTATTCTTCTCCGTCATCACCTACAACATGGCCTCGGGGCTGAACCTGTACATCCTGGTCAGCACCCTCCTGGGCATTGCCCAGAACTATCTTATCCGGGGCATCCCCGTGGATGCCGAATCCGTAAAACGCAAGAAGCCCGGAAAACCCCGTCACTTTTATGACGTTGCACGCGCGAAACAACGCGAGATGAACAAGGAAATTCGCAAGCAAAAACAGCGCGGGCGGCGTCGTAAAGATCCGAAGGAAAATTGACCGGCGCGGGGAACGCGGGCTTCCAACCTTTCAACCGTATCGTGGCGCGCCCGGCGCGCCCGGGAGAGCATGAAGATGAAAGTGATTGAAAGTTCGGGGGCGACCCGCGAGGAAGCCATCCAACGCGGCCTGAAGGAACTGGGGGTTGAAATGCACGCGGTGGACCGCATTGACGTGATTGACGAGGGCAGCAAGGGCTTCCTCGGCATGGGCAAACGCCCGGTGCGCGTGCGCTTGTCCGTGGAGCACGCAGCGGTGCGGGAGCCGAGGGAATCGGGGCGCCGCGATCCGATACAGGACCGCCGTCCCAAACGGCCCCAGCAGCAAAACCGTCCCAACCGGGGAGATGCTCCGCCCCGGGACAAGGGGCCTGTGAATAAACAGTCCCAGGGTGGCCGGGGCAGGGGCGGCCAGCGGGAAGGCGCCGCAGCCCAGGAGAAGCGCGGCCCGGAAGGCCGCCAGGGCAACCGCCAGGATCGGGGCCGGAACCGGGATAATAACCGGGACGGCAACCGGGACAGTAACCGGGACGGCAACCGGGACAGGAACCGGCAGCATCGCGATAATCAACATCGCCGCGGTGCCGATCAGCGGCCCAGGCAGGACCCATCCCAGCGCAAACCGGCGCCCGCGCCCGACAGGGCCGCGTCCAATGTCTCTGAAGAGTCCATGGAAGCCCATCGCCTGGCGGAACAGTTTGAAAACATCAATTCCGTCGCCGTGGCGGAATATGCCTCGAATGAGATGCCGCCCAACGCGCGGGAAGAGGAAATCTTCGAATCCATCACGGATGAGCAGGGAAACGAAGCGGCGGCGCTGCTCAAGGAAATCATTTCCAATATGGACCTGGCCGGGGAAGTGGCCTTTGCCCGGGACAGTGACGGAAGCGCGCGCCTGCACGTCGAAAGCGGCGATGACGGCGGCATTCTGATCGGGAAGCGCGGCATCACCCTGGAAGCCCTTCAATACCTGATTAACCGGATGCTTTCCCGGGGCGACAGCAACGAGAACGCGGAACGCGTCCTGGTGGACGTGGGCGATTACGTGGACAGGCGCCGTGCCATGTTGCGCGATATGGCGCTTGCCATGGCAAAACAGGCCAAGGAAACCCGCCGCAATGTGCGCCTGAAACCTCTGAGCCCCCAGGAGCGGCGTATTATTCATCTCACCTTGGAGAAGGATCCGGAAGTGCGCACCTTCAGCACGGGAGATTCACTGTTCCGCAGTGTCGTCATCAGTCCCGTGGGCGAGCGGCGCGGCAACAATGACCGGCGCCCCCGGAACGGCGGGCGGGACAACCGCCGGGAAGCGGAGTCAGCTCCCTCGGACGAGTGATGCGGTACGCGTCCACAAATGACACTATCGCCGCGATTTCCACGCCCCCTGGCGAGGGGGGCATCGGTATCGTCCGCCTGAGCGGTTCCGGCGCGATGGAAATTGCCGCCGGAATGTTCGCGTCGTCCAAGGGACGCGACATTTGTTCCGGCAGCCAGCGCGTGTTTCACGGCCATGTCCATGATGCGGCCGGCGCGTCGATTGACGAGGTGCTGCTTCATGTCATGCGTGGCCCCCACAGTTATACCGCCGAGGACGTGGTGGAATTCAATGCCCACGGCGGTACGGCGCCGTTGAACGCGATTCTCGAGGAAACCTTACGGCGCGGTGCGCGCCTTGCGGGGCCCGGCGAATTCACCCTGCGCGCTTTCCTGAACGGGCGCATGGACCTGACCCGCGCCGAGGCCGTCATTGACCTGGTGCGCGCGAAAACGCGCACCGCCCTGGCGGCGGCCAACGCGACCGCCGACGGGATCCTGTCAAAGGCCCTGCACGAGCTGCGCGAAACGCTGGCCGACGCCTTGGCGCGCGTGGAGGCCGCGGTCGATTTCCCCGAGGAGGACCTGCCGGAACTGGTGGACGCGGCCCTTGTGACGCGCCTGGAAGAGGCGCGCGGGCGCATGGCGGCGCTGTTGGACAGCGCCGACGCGGGTATGCGCATTCGCGAGGGCATCGCCTTGGCCATTGTGGGCCGGCCCAATGTGGGAAAGTCCAGCCTGTTTAACGCGCTTCTCCGCGATGCCCGCGCCATCGTGTCCGCGGAACCGGGTACCACGCGCGACCGTATTGAAGAAACCGCCTCGCTCGGAGGCGTGCCGGTGCGGCTTATGGATACCGCTGGAATGCGCGATACCCCGGACGCCGTCGAGTCGCAGGGTGTCAGCTTGGCGCGGGGCGCCGCCCGCCGGGCGCAGTATATTTTATTCGTTGTGGATGCCTCGGTGTCGGAGACGGAAGAGGACCGGCGCCTGGCGGCGGAGTTGGCAGCACTGGAAACGCCGATCGTGCTGGTGCGTAATAAGATAGACCTGGTCAACCGGGAATCTCACGCCTCCTCACGCGCTTTGCCGGGCATTGCCTTTGCCATGGCGTGCGAGGTTTCCGCCGTCACCGGGGAAGGGTTGGCAGCGCTGGAAACACGGCTGGGCGAGCTTTTTCTCGGCAGCGCGCACCTGGAAACAACTTCCCCCATGCTCTCCAGGATCCATCAGCAAGACAGCATGCGGCGCGCGGAAGGGTGCCTTGGCCGGTTGCTTTCGGATACATCGGCTTCTCCCGAGCTGCTCGCGCTGGAGTTGCGCGAAGCGCTGCAGGCACTCGGCGAAATCACGGGCGAAACCACGTCCGAAGAATTGCTGGACCGCATTTTTTCATCCTTCTGCATCGGGAAGTAAAAAGGGTATGTGCCGTGCTGTTGCTGGTATACTAGGAACCCGGAACGGGACAAGGCCACAGAGGTAACATGATCGTCGGCACCCATACCAAAATACGTTTTTCCGAACCCGGTGATGCCGGGTTCTACCGCGACCTGTATCTTCAAAACGGGCCCAGGGCCGCGTTGCTCGACGCCCGCCGTGAATTCGGCCTGCCCACCCGGCAGGAGATACGGGAACTGCTCAAGAAAAGCGAGTCCGCCCGGGCGTTTTTGTTCACCGTGGAGGACTTAGAAGGGCGGCTGCGCGGGTGGTGCGGGCTGCGCGCGTTGAACGTGGAGGCGGCCTACTGCGAACTGTTCCTGGTATTGGCGTCGGAGGAGGACTATGCCAGGCCCCTTGCCGATGAGACCATGGATGTATTGCTGCACCGCGCGTTTCGCCAGTTGGGATTGAACAAAATACTGGCCACCGCCCTGGACAGTGAAGGCCCCCTTAACGCCTGCCTTGTGCGCCACGGTTTTCGTTCCTGCGGCGTCCAGCGGGAAGTGCTTTACAGCGGGGGAGCGTGGCAGGGCATGGATACCCTTGTGCTGACCGGAGACAACTACAGCCCCGATGCGGCAGGCATCGGATCGGGAGCGGCCGCTTTATGACCTTTACCACCACCACCTTTCTTCGACGGGCGGAACGGGACGACCTGGACATGGTCCTGTCCTGGATGGACGATCCGGATTTTCAGTATTACCTCTACGGCGACGCGGCGCAGTCGCAGCGCCAGATTCGCGAGAAGATTATTCAGATGCTGGGGCGTTCCCCGGCCAACCTGATGCCCCCCGCCCTCTACCTGCTGATTGACTCCGGGGCGGAAGGGCTGCTGGGCATGATCTCGTTGCAGAACGTGTCCTGGCGCAACCGGTCCTGCAGTCTCGACGTGTATATCGGCAACAAGGCGCGTCGCAATGCCACCGTGGCGATGACATCCGTCTTCCGCGCGCTTGAATACGTGTTTGACGAACTGAACCTGCACCGGGTCAGCGCGCTGATTTACGCTTTTAACCGGTCGTCCTGGCGTATTTTTGAATTGTCCGGCGCGAAACGGGAAATGGTGCTGGAAAAGCATGTTATGCGTGACGGGACGCTGTACGATGCCTATGGATATGGTTTGCTGCGAAGCGATTTCGAAGCGGTGCGCGTCCGTTACGGGGGCGCCTCCAGAACCATTTCTTTGGAGGCAATGATTGCCTCCCTTGCGGAGAAGATGGAGAAGACCCCGTGACAGTGTTTTTTTTGGTCATCTGGTTACTCTATAGCCTTTACGCACTGGTCAGAAACCTGCGCGGCCGCGAAGCGTCTTCCATGCCCGTGCAGGCGATGCAGACGGTCCTGGTGGTTTTGGCGCTGCGCTGGGCGTGGATGTCCGGCGCGCTTTCGCGCGGCTTGTGGTCGCCGCTGGATATCGCCCTGGGCCTGGTGGTGGGCCATCTGCTCTTCGCCTTTTCCCTGTCCGTGACGCACCAGCACCTGGGCGACGTCCTGTGGCATGCCCTTGACCTGCGCGGCCTGGCGGATTTTATGGGCAAGGCGCCCGGACTATGCGTGCGCTACCTGGGCGTTGCGGCCATTGAGGAACTGGTTTACCGTGTGGCGGCTCAGGACATGCTTACCGGCCTGCTGCACGGTCCCGTGCCGGCGATAGCCGTCAGTGCGGCCTGCTTTTGCCTCCTGCACGATCACTTTTTCAGGAATGGCGTTGTAAGCGCCGTGGAATTCATCCTGTTTACGCTCGCGGTGGGCGTGATGTATTATTACACGTCGAGCCTTACCCTGGTGGTCCTGGCGCACTGGGTCAGAAACGTGGAAAGCGCCTACCTGGACTTTTGCGCCATGGTTGAAGATACCCATAGTGAAGAAGAAGCCTTGCGCATGTTGGACGCGCGCCACGTCTCTCCCGTACTGGAGTCCGTATGACAGATAATGCCCTTGTCGAGCTGAGCCACGTTTGCAAGAAGTTTATAACGCGGCACCTCCTTCCCATTGATGAGGAGACGCGCAAGCGCCGTCTCTACAAAAAGGGAGAGGTGCATGCCGCCCGGGATGTCACTTTCACGATCCTTCCCGGGGAAATCTTCGGCCTGCTCGGGCCGAACGGCGCAGGCAAGACCACCACGGTCAAGATGATTTCCGGCCTGGTGCGTCCCGATAAAGGCGCCGTGTATGTGGACAAACTGGACGTGGACAAGAAGCGCCGGCAGGTATTGCGCCGCGTGGGCGTGGTGCTCGAAGGTACCCGCACCAGCCTGTGGCCCCTGACCCCGCTGGAGAACCTGCATTATTACGGGACGCTGAAGGACGTGCCCGGCGCCGTGCTCGGCAAGCGCTCCCATGACTTGCTCGATTTTATAGGACTGAAGGAAAAAAAGAACATCCAGGTGCGGCGCCTGTCACGTGGACAGAAACAGAAACTGGCCATCTGCATCGCCCTGATTGCGGACCCCCAGGTGCTCCTGCTGGACGAGCCGACCACCGGCCTGGACGTGCAGAGCGCCCGCGCCATCAAGGACAAGGTGATGGAAATGACCCGGGAGCAGGGGCGCAGCGTGCTGGTGACCACCCATGACATGCACGTGGCCCAGGAACTGTGCGACCGGATCGGCATCATCAACCACGGGGAATTGATTGCCTGCAAACCGACCGAGGAACTGCTGGACCTCTTCTCTGAACAGGTGTTTGTGTTCAAGATTGACAAGCCCGTGGAAACGGACGAATTCATGACGATTCCGGGGGTTGTCGCGGCGAGTATGGAGCAGGCGTCGGACGGCCCCGCGCTGGTCGTTCAGGTGGTTCGGACGCCGGAAGCGCTCCGGTCTTCCGCCTTGTATGAGGTTACCGGGCGCCTGCGGGGGCACGATCGAATGCTTCATGCCGTCTCGCAACGGCAGCAGAATCTGGAAAGTGTTTTCCTGCAGTTGACAAATGATACCCAGAAGCGATAAGTGTTGTTGAAAGGATTTACATGTCATTTTTTCGGGTAATGAAAGCGGAGCTGGTGCGTTCGTTCATTATCATGCGACGCTACTGGTTCCGGACGATTACCGGCATGGTGATCGGTTACGGCATGCTCATGGTGCTCGTGGCCGGGTTCATATACAGCCGGCCGGGCGTCGAGAACGCGATGGACCGCTTCAAGGACAACCCGATGGGTGCCACGAACTTTGTCCTCGGCTTCATCATCGGGATGTTCGCCTTCGGCGTGGTAGGCATGTTTACCCAGGGCCTGCAGAGTATGGCCACCACCGGCGTGCTGGAACAGCTGTGCATGAGCCCCCACGGCCTTGCGGTCAATTTCATGGCGCAGACCATGGTGGGTTCGGTGACCTCCATCATTTCGTCCGGCATCATGGTGTATGCCGTGACATGGAGCGTGAACGGCATGCTCTACTGGGATACCGTTCCCATCCTGGTGCTGCTGGTGCTTACCTTCTTCAATTTGGTGGGTTTCGGCTTTATGGTCGGCGGGCTGGTGCTGGTGTTTAAGCAGGTCGGCCAGGTCGCCATTCTCGTGCGCATGGGGTTGTTCGCGCTGGCCATATTCGCGCGCGAGGAAATGCTGCATCAGCCTTTCCCGCTGCCGTTCCTGCTGCATATGCTGCCGATAACGGACGCGACCATTGCGCTGAAGTATGTGCTCATCAGCAATCAGATGGTGGAAACCACCACGGAGACGGGGGAGAAGATCATGGAATTCAGCTCCGTGTTCGTGCATCCCTGTTTTTACTGGCTGCTGGTAAGTTGCGTGTTTTGGACCGTTGTCGGCCTTACCATTTTCCGCATCCTTGAAGATTACAGCCGTTCCAAGGGCACGCTGGGAAGCTATTGATGGAGCCGAATCTGCTGCACAGATTTGAAGTCGGCGGACAGTGTTTCGCTATGGATACGGAGACCTGCTTCTGTTTCGAATGCGACCGCATTTCCTGGGATGTGCTGGCGTACTACCCCCGTGAACCGATCAACCGGATTTACCATCTGCTGAAGGACAAGCATCCGCGAAAGGAGCTTGAGGAGGTGGTCGGGGAACTGGAATGGCTGCGCGTGACCAAGGCCATTCTGGTGCCGCGCGGCGATCAGGAATTTCTGGAACAGGTCACGCGCAGAGGCGGATTACAGCGTTTGACCCTGGTGATGGACGGGGCGGCGGAAGGGGCTGAACGCGCCGCGGAGGCCGGCCGCCTGCTGCTGGCGCGTTCCGGCGAAGAAAAGGTGCTGACATTTTCCCTCTGTTTCCGGGAAACCGTTGCCCGGGATTGGAATCCTCTTGCCGGGGTGTTGGACGCACTTCGCCGTACAGCGCTCCTGGCGGGGAAGATATTAAAGGTTGAACTGGATATACCTTTCCAGCCGCTGCCCGGCGCTTTGGCGGAAATGAAGGATCATGACTTCCGCTGCCGGGCGGTTCCGGGTTCGGATGCGGACCTTGCGGCATTTATGAAAGCCGTCATGACGCTTCCCGCCGGAAAACCTAAAGCCGCCGTGGACGCGCTGGAAAAGAAACACGCTCCCGAAAGCATCCGTGTAATGGCACGGCCGGGTTCGGCGAACTTTCACCGCTTTGTTGAAACGCTGCACAAGGCCGGCTACACGGATATTGTGCTGGACATGCCCGGCGCTTGGGCGATGCATCCCGGGCTCGATCCGGAAACGGTGGCGGACGCGCTTCAGGCCAATGCCGCTTACTACGCGGACCAGTTGCTTCGAAACAGCCTTTTTCGCGTGGAGCCGTTGGCGTCGTTGTTTAACGCCATCCATATGGGGACGCCCAACTACCGCGCGGACAAAAGCGGGGTGGAGTCGATGGCCGTGGATGTCGACGACTGTATCTACCCCTCGCCCGCCTTTGTCGGCAACCCGGACTTCGTTCTGGGCCGGCTGGCCGGCGGCGGCCTCGACGAGGCCCGGTGCGAGCCCTTTCTGCTCACCGGCGCGCTCCAGGTGCCGGAGTGCCTGCGCTGCTGGGCGCGCGGCCTGTGCGGAGGCGGCCATATGGCCATCCATCTCGCGCGCACGGGGAATATTCGCACGCCGGACGAGGCGTGGTGCAACGCCCAGCGGCGCTATATTGGCGCCGCGGTGGCGACCTTTAACCGCATCTCTTCCGCTGGCATCAATTTCTCACACCTGGTATCCGCCATGCGTCCCCGGACGCGGCACCTTTCCCTGTTCTCCGTGGCGAAGGCCCTGTTCCAGGGGTATTTCGGGGTGCGTCCCCTCCGTGAAGACGACGCGCCCATGCTGGTTCGCTGGGAAAATTGGAACCGGGCGGCGTATTTTGTGTGCAACGACACGGGTGCGTTAATGGCGACCCTCTATGACCGGGAGATGGACGCCCTGCACCCGCTGGAATTCCTGCAGGAACTGGTCCTCACCCGACGGGATGGCACGCCCTGCGGCTTGGTGAAACTGTGCCCTTATCTGGGAAAGCGTATCGCCGTTGCGTGGCTGTACCTGCGCGATCCGGAGCTTTACGCGAAATCCGCCCTGCGGACCACACTGCGCCAACTGTTGGCCGAAGTGTGCCGGGGAAAGCAACTGCGCCATGTGCTGATCCCCGTGACGAAAAAGGAAACGGCCTTGGCTGAAGCGCTGCTTGCTGCGGGTTTCACCCATGCGGGCACCCAACGGGAAGCCCTCTACCAGCAGGGCGCCTACCAGGACGTGGATGTTTACAAATATTCAGCGGAGGCGTGAAAGACTGTATGAATTCCTTTGGAACCACGAATAGACGCGAATGAACACGAATAAAAAATGGAAAGGCGCAGTGCGGCATAGTTTTAATGGAATTACTTCTTTGTGGCGTAGGCTTTTTGTGGAAAACAATGGTTTTAAATAATTGCCACATAATGCACACAAAACACCAAAGTGTTATTGCGCTACCCTCCTTGAAACAATGTCGAGAATTGATGAGTAGTACTATCAATACAACCGGGACAACAATGCGGTTGCTTAAAAATCATTCGTGTCTATTCGTGTTCATTCGTGGTTCTCTTCTGCTCTTGTGCGCTTGATATTGAATTCATGTGTCCTGCAGGAAAGGAAGACTATGAAACGTGTATTGATAACCGGCGTGGCCGGGTTTATTGGATCCCATCTGGCCGAGGCCTTGTGCGGGCGGGGGGATGCCGTCATCGGCCTGGACGCGTTCAACGACTACTATGATCCGGCTATCAAACGCCGCAACATCTGCACCCTCATGGATTCGGAGTTCTTCCAACTGTTTGAACAGGATATCTGTGACGAAGCCGGTCTGCGCGCCTTGTTCGAAGAGACTCGGCCGGACGTGGTGGTGCATCTCGCGGCGCGGGCCGGGGTACGCCCTTCCCTGGAAGACCCGAACCTGTACCACCGGGTGAATGTCATCGGCGGCCAGCACATCCTCGACGCTTGCCGTGAGTTCAAACCCTCCCACCTAGTGTTCGCCTCGAGCTCATCCGTATACGGCGGGAGCCGGGATGTGCCCTTCAGGGAGACGGACCCGGTCATGCGCCCCATCAGCCCCTACGCCGCCACCAAGCGCATGAACGAACTGCAGGCCCATGTGTACCATCACCTCTACGGGATACGGGTGTCCATGCTCCGCTTTTTTACCGTGTACGGCCCCCGGCAGCGCCCCGACATGGCCATACACAAGTTCACCAAACTCCTTCTCGATGGACGGCCCATCCCCATGTTCGGGGACGGGTCCACCCGGCGCGACTACACCTACATTGACGATATCATCCAAGGCGTTGTCCACTGTGTGGACACCCCCTTCGGCTATGAAATCTTCAACCTGGGGGAGAGCCATACCACGAGCCTTGCCGAACTCATTACGTTCATTGAAAAGCACACAGGAAAGACCGCTGTAATCGAGAGAAAGCCCTTGCAGCCCGGCGATGTTGAAATTACCTATGCCGACATAGCGCACGCCAGGGAACTCCTCGGCTACGCGCCGCGGTTCAGTATGGATGAAGGTATTGCCCGGTTCGTGGCGTGGTATAAAAACCAACCATAACAGGCTGAAGTCTTTTGAACGCCTTGCGATTCATTGCAACGACGAACGTTTTTTTGCTATACTTATCTTACCTCTGGGGCTGTAGCTCAATTGGGAGAGCGCCGCGTTCGCAATGCGGAGGTCAGGGGTTCGATCCCCCTCAGCTCCACCATTCCAAGAAACTATCAAGCCGTCGGACCTGTTTAGGATCCGGCGGCTTGTTTGCGTTGTTGGCGGACATTCAGAGAAGAGGGGAGAAGGGACCAAAATGACATAAGGGGCTTAAAGGACGCGCCAATCAGGAGTGTGCTCCATGGTTCTTTGGGTCCTTTCGGTCCTTTGCTTTACAAACACTTCCCAATCCGCCCATTGTTATTTTGAAAGTGCTCTGCGGTCTGCCACCCACGCGGCGGTTGCCAGGAGGAGGAGCAGCAGGGGCGCGAGTGTTCCGGCCAAGAGACCTGCGCGAAGGCTGCGGCCCTCAGCCACAAGCCCGATGATCCAGGGCATGGCCAGGCAACCGATATTGCCGGTCCCCGCGAGTACGGCGAAAAGGGACGCGCCGCCCCGGGGAAAGCGGTCCGCCGTGTTGCCGAGGCTGGTGGGCCAGAGCACGCTGCAGCCCAGCCCCACCAGCACACAGGCGCTCAGGGCGGGCAGCGGCAGGGTAAGCAGGCTGCCGAGCAGGTAGAGGATGATGCAGAACGCACCCGGGAAAATCAACAGGGCATAAGGCCCCAACCGATTCAGCCGGTGGGAGGCGAGCATGCGCCCGCCCGCCATGCCCAGGGAGAACAGGATCAGGGCCGCGCCACCGGTTGTTTTGCCGTATCCCAGCACCCGTTCCGAGTAGGCGGGCAGCCACTGCATGATGCCGGCCTCGGTGGCGCCGGCGAGGGCGATAATGGCGAGGGCCAGCAGGAAGCGGGGCTGTCGCAGTAAACGCCGCAGCCCCTCGCGGGTATGGTCCGGATGCACAAGTGGCGGCAGGGGGACAAAGGCAAAGGCGATGAGCAGCGCCAGGGGAATCAGCGTCATAATGGCGGCCACAAAACGCCAGGACACGCCGAAGTGCAGACCGGCCGCGGCCGCCAGTACCGTACCGACCCCGCCAATGCAATAGTAGGCGTGGAGACGGTTCAGGGCGGCGGTGCGCCGGTCCGGACAGACCGCCGAGACTATGGGGCTCATGGCCATGTCGAGAATGCCGGCGCCGAGGCCTGACACGGTTCCGGCTGCCAGCAGCGCGCCGTAGCCCCGTGCGGCGGACATCAGGATGAGGCCCAGCGCGGCAACGGCCATGCCGGATACCGTAAAAAAGCGTACGCCGAAGCGGTCCGCCAGCGGCCCGCTCAGCAGGATACCGGCCACCACTCCCGCGAACATGAATGCCGGGATGCGCCCGAGTTGTTCTTCGTTCAGGCCGCCGAAGGTCGCGGCGAAGGTCGTCAGATAGACGGGCATCAGATTCACGCCGATGGCGACGCAGATCATGCCGCCGTGGCATAGGCTGATAAGACAGGATGGCTTCAAGAATCTCCTTCCATGCACCGTTATGGCCGGTCCGTGGGGTTGCCGCCCCTGGGGGGGGACGGCGCGATGAGCGATAGTGTGCCTCAAGCGGCGACCGGGCTGCAAGGGACGCGGTCGCAAAAGAGTTGCCGGGACAGGGTGGACGGTCTGCCGTTATTGTTTTTGGGGCCTGAAACATGATACGGTTTTCTGGTCTGCGGGAATTGCCGGTGCATCCGGATCAGCCCAGGTTCCCGCCCGGCGGGCTTTTATGGCGCGTCGGATCTTACCGAAACATGTCCCCGCGCATGTCCGGCATTTAGAAGGCGGGCCATAAACAACTCCCATTACGAAAGGCATCCTTGCATGGAAGCACCTCAGGAAACGAAATCGTCCTCCGCAATGATGGTGGAAGACCGTATAGCCCGTCTGAAACAGGAACGGAATGCGGTAATACTCGCGCATAATTACACGCATGGAGACGTGCAGGATATCGCCGATTTCACGGGCGACAGCCTTGGGCTTTCCCAGAAGGCCGCCTCGACCAATGCGGACATTATTGTTTTCTGCGGTGTCCATTTCATGGCGGAAACCGCCGCCATCCTCTCGCCGCAAAAGCGCGTTCTCATGCCGGACGGCAACGCGGGCTGTCCCATGGCGAACATGGTCACGCCCCGTGAACTCGCCGAAATGAAAGCGGAGCATCCGGACGCGATCGTGGTCACCTATGTCAATTCCTCCGCGGCCATCAAGGCGATGAGTGATGTCTGCTGCACCTCGGCGAACGCCCTGGATATCGTCCGGTGCATCCCGGAGGACAGGAAGATCCTTTTCGTGCCTGACCGCAATCTGGGCCACTATGTCGCACGGACACTCAACCGGGACATTATCCTGTGGAACGGGTTTTGTCCGACCCACGAGCGGATGCTGCCCGAGCAGGTGCTCGCCATAAAAGCCGAACATCCCGATGCGCTTTTTGTCGCCCATCCCGAATGCAGGCCGCAGGTGCTTGACCTGGCGGATGCCGTCGCCAGCACCACCGGCATGCTCGCCTATTGCGCCAAGAGCGACGCGCGTGAATTCATTATCGGCACGGAGCTCGGCCTGCTGCACCGGCTCAAAAAAGACAACCCCGGCAAGTCCTTTTATCTTGCCTCCCCGATCGCGGACTGCCCGAATATGAAACTTGCCACCCTTGCCAAAATCCGGTGGTGCCTGGAAGATCTTTCTGGGGAGGTTCGTGTCGCTGAAGATATCGCCAAGCAGGCCCGTAAGCCCATAGAACGCATGCTGGATGTGACGCTCCTGGAGGCTTTTCTAAAGGGCGAATAGCCTTTTTGACGGAGTGTTCCGGGTCGTGGCGGTGCAACGAGGAGATTCTCCATGAAACGTTGCCTCGTATTCACGGCGGGACTGTTGTCTCTTTTCTGTCTTGTTGCGGCTGCGTCGGAGGCCGCCGATTCCTGGCCGCCACGGGCGTACCTGGTAAAGAGCCTCGTGGAGGCGGTGCCTGCCTATCTTAAAGCCTACCACGCGGACACGGGGCGTTTCGGGTCCGAACCCTGGATCTGCACCGACCAGAATGTCATCTTTCCTCTGGCGGCCGCCTGGGCCCTTGAAGATCCGAACAATCCCTGGTACCACAACGATCAGGTGCTAGAGGCCGTCGGCAGGGGCGGTGAAGCCCTCATCGACGACATGGATGAAAAGGGCATGTGGACCTTCCGCAAGAAGGACCATTCCACCTGGGGGCAGATCCACATGCCGTGGACCTACAGCCGCTGGATACGCGCCTATGCTCTCGTGCGCGACGCCCTGCCCGCCGCCACGCGCGAGCGCTGGGAAAAGGCGCTGTTACTGGGTTTTACCGGCATCCGCAGGTATGCCGATGGCGGCACCCACAACATTCCGACACATCACGCCATGGCGCTGTATATCGCCGGGGTCTGTTTTGAAAACGAGGACTGGAAAACGGCCGCGAAACAATTTATGGCCCGCGTGGTGTCGGCGCAGGATCCGGGCGGGTTCTGGTCCGAACACTTTGGGCCCGTTGTCGGCTACAACAAGGTCTACATCGACGCGCTGGGTGTCTACTATCATTTTTCGCGGGACGCCGCGGTGCTTGAGGCTTTGGGACGGTCCGCGCGCTTCCACGCTGGCATCCTGTGGACGGACGGTTCCGCTGTGTCCTGCATTGATGAGCGCCAGCTGTATCATCGGGGCGTGGATATCGGCAACGTCGGCTTTTCCCATACGCCTGAAGGGCGCGGTTTTCTTATGCGCCAGCTCGATGTTTATAACTCGGACGGAAGCAAGAACGTGGACGGGGACTATGCCGCGTCCATGTTGCTGTACGGCGGGACTGGTGATGCGGTTCCGCCGGCGGCCGTTCAAGAGGAAGGCGCCGTCACTATCGGCGCTAAGGACGCTTTGATCCAGCGGCGTAAACCGTGGCAATGGGCCTTTTCAGGCTACGCCTGCGCGCCCGCCGACAACCGGTGGATTCAGGATCGCCAGAACCTGGTGGATGTGTATTATGACGGACTCGGCCTCGTCATCGGTGGTGGTAACACGAAATTGCAGCCCTACTGGTCGACCTTCACCGTCGGGGACCCGTCGCTGCTCGCACATACGCCTGGCGATGAGTCGCCCGATTTCACCCCGAACATTCCCCTCGCCTGGACCCCATCTGGTGCAACGATTGACGATGCGCGCTCCGTCATGACCCTGGAGTATGGGGATGTCGAATGCCGGGTCTCCGCGTCAGTCGGGGAAGACGGCGCGCTGACGCTGACCTATGCCGCCCCGCAGGGGAAGCATGCCGAAGCCCACGTTCCGTTCCTGAAATGCGCTGACACCCTGCGCACCGTGGCCGGTCAGGAAGTCTCCCTGACAGAAGACCCCATTCATCTCGCCAGCTCCCAAATTGGCGGTGGCTTTATCTTTGGCGGCCTATCAATTAAGGTGCCCGAAACAGCCTCCTTGCACTGGCCCGTGAAGCCGCACAACCCCTACGCGAAGGACGGGAAATCAAAACTTTCCGATGCGAAACTGGTGGTGGTGCTGCCTTTTGAGACTTCTGGTAAAGAAACTATCGTTCTTTCTCAGCATCTGGAGTAATCGGTCCGGTATGACAACATCGGAAAGGCGTGAGCAGGAATGTCTGCCACACATTTCCAAGAAAAGGAGTCTACGATTATGGTCAATCTGAATCGACGCCGTTTTCTCCAAATGAGCGCGCTTGCCGGGGTGGGATATCTTGGCGGTATGCGAGGGACGCGATGCGAGGACACTATCGCATCCACGACGAAGAAACCGTTGAATGTCCTTTTTATCGCCATAGATGATTTACGTCCCCAACTGGGCTGTTACGGCCTCCCGGAAATGAAGACGCCCGCATTGGACGCGCTGGCCGGACAAGGGGTCGTATTCGATCGCGCCTATTGCCAGCAGGCCATCTGCAGCGCTTCGCGCAGTTCGCTGCTGACTGGCTGCCGTCCCGATACCACAGGCGTTTACGATCTCGAGACCCATTTCCGCAGCAACATCCCGGAGGTGGTGACCCTGCCCCAATGTTTCAAACAGCAGGGATATTACACGCAGTCTCTCGGCAAGATTTACCATCCCGGTTACGATGACCCGCCTTCCTGGAGCGAAGCGGCGTGGTGGCCTGACAGAACGCTTGGTTTGACGGCAGACCCGGAAGCCGCGAAAGCGGAAGCAGACAAAAGCGGTAAAAAGAAAAACAAACAGCGGGGGCCGTCTTGGGAGGTCAGCGCTCTGGAGGATTCCATCCTTCCCGACGGACAGACAGCTGACAAGGCTATCAGCGCTCTGCAAACGCTAAAATATAAAGAGAAACCCTTTTTCCTTGCGGTAGGTTTTCTCAAACCTCACCTGCCTTTCGTCGCCCCACAGAAGTATTATGATCTCTATCCTCCCGACAGCGTTCGAAGATCGGATTCACCAAACGTACCCACGGACGTACCGGAGGTGGCGCTCACCCGGTTTGGAGAATTACGGAATTATGCCGATATTCCCAAAGAAGGGCCTATTACGGAAGAAAAAGCGCGGGAACTGGTGCGCGGTTATTATGCCGCCACATCTTATATGGATGCCCAGGTCGGGCGGGTGCTCGCGGAACTCGATCGTCTGGGGCTTCGTGAAAACACTGTTATTGTTGCGTGGGGCGATCACGGCTGGCACCTGGGCGACAACGGGCAATGGTGTAAACATACCAACTTCGAGCGGGCGACCCGTTCTGCCCTTATCATGAGTGCCCCGGGCGGAAAAGCGAAAAACGCGCACAGCCTGGCGTTGGTGGAGTTCGTGGATATCTATCCCACCCTTTGTGAGTTGTGCGGCCTGACTCCTCCCGACACACTGGAAGGGACCAGTTTCGCGCCTCTCCTTGATAATCCAGAAGCGTTGGTGAAGACGGCCGCTTTCAGCCAGTATCCGCGTTCCCATAACGTGATGGGGTATTCGATGCGAACGGACCGGTACCGGTTTACCGAATGGCTGGATAAAGACCGCAAGCGGATTGCCAAGGAACTTTATGATCATCAAGAAGACCCTGATGAAAACCATAACCTGGCGGGCCGTGAAACCATGGGGGAAATCGTGGAAGCGCTTTCAGTGAAGATGCAGGCGGGGTGGCGCGGCGCCGTGATCGGAAAATAAGTCTTTCTTCCCGACGGCCTTTAACCTTTCCGGGTGGTCCGGACGCTTGAAGCGCGAGTCCCAAGGAGTATGCCAATGACCAGGGAGTTATCACGGAATGAATTCCTGAAGGCGATGATTTCCGGCGGGATGGCGTTTACTTTCTCTAATGTTGCCCGGTCGGCATCTTCCGCGCCGCAAGCCCGTCCCAATTTTGTCGTGGTGCTCAGTGATGACCACGCCTGTCGTTCTGTGGGATATAGCAACCCCGTGGTCCAAACGCCCCACCTGGACCGTTTGGGCCGGGAGGGTGTTATTTTTGAGCAGGCCTCTATAGCCACCCCCATCTGTGCGGCAAGCCGCGCCAGCCTGTTGACGGGCCTGTACCCCCAGCAGCATGGAACGATCGCCCTTGACAGCGGTGGCTTTTTAGAAAATGTCGTGAAAAATCAGCGTTTCCCCACAGTGGCGCGCCTCCTGTCTGAAGCGGGATATGATACGGCTTTTTGCGGCAAATCGCACTTGGGGCCGCCCCGGGAGTATGGTTTCGCGGAAGGGGAGGAAAGCCGGGATACCTCGGATGATGATGCCTTCGCCTTTGCCGAACGCTTTATTGAAAGGCGTAAAGAAAAGGAAACACCCTTCTTCCTATGGGTGGCCGCGCGCCAACCCCATATACCGCTTCAACCGCCTCCTGAGTGGCTGGAACGCTACCGGGATGTGGATATTCCGATCGATCCCAATTTCCTTGAATCGCCGCCGTCCGGAAGCGTGTATAACCAGGGTCTCCCCGGTGAACAATACTATCGAGATTCGGAGGCGAAAAACAGTATTGGAAATCTTAGCGCCGGTCCGCCGCGTACCAAAGAACAGATCCGTGAATTCACAAGGGCCTATTACGCCGTGATATCCCGACTGGACCACCAAATAGGCGGGCTTGTGGAGAAACTGCAAACCACGGGCGTCCAGGAAAACACGGTTTTTATTTATTTGTCCGACAATGGCTATCACCTCGGCAACCACGGACTCGGTAACAAGATTACCATGCACGAGGAGTCTGTCCGTATCCCCATGTTGCTGCACTGGCCGGGACTGTCGCGTAAAGGCGTCAGGATTCCGGCGCTGGTTTCCTCCGTGGATCTGTTCCCGACGCTGCTCGACTTGGCGGGCGTTCCAGCGCCTGAAGGCCTTGCCGGACTTTCCTTCAAACCGGTCCTTGAAGAACCCGGCGCATCGCTTCGTTCCTATGTCGCGAGCGAGTGCGTCGGCGTCGGCGGGAAACGGGGTATGGGCCACCGCATGGTGCGTACAGTCCGCTGGAAATATATTCTGACGGATAAAAATGAAGAGTTGCTTTTCGACGAGCAGGCGGATACCTATGAAATGGAAAACGTTGCCGGCCGGGAGGCCTACCATGAAACGCTGGTTCAACTGCGTGGCTACATGCGGGAATGGATGGCGCGCGTCGGCGACACCCATACACTTCCTCCGGATGCTTGAGAAGCCAGCGTAGGAGCGATGTAACCTGCCGGGCATAAACGCCCCGATATGGTCAGGATTTCCAGTGAATTTCCAGGATACGCACGGCCAACGGTTCCATTCCCACGGCCGCCGTCAAACCGTCAGTTCCAAGCGCCACAGGTTCGCTGTCAGCCCGGTCCGTAACAGTCGCCCCTGCGGCGGGCATCAATACGCGCGCCGTGCCTGTGTTACGGTCGTTATTGACCAGTATGACCCGGGTGATTCCATCCACATGTTTGACCAGCACATTCAGCCATGGCTCGGGTTCAATAACCACATTTGGCGGTGTTTCGATTGACAGCAGGACAGGTGACATTTCCTTGATTTCCCGGGCAATCGTCTTGATCTTCTCCCACTGCTCCTCAAAAGGGGTCGTGGGGTCGCGGCGAATGTCAAACCAACTGTAAAAGATAATGCCATTGGCCCCTTCGGCAATGCTTTGCCAGGCCATGGACCGCATCTCGTCAAAGGTGGGCGGGCGCTGGGCGGCCTTGTCGGTCTCATTCTTCTTGTAATTGGCCCAGTTGAACACCTGGGGAACCTGCCACATTGCCCGGTTCCCGCACAGGGCCGTGGTCATTTTTCGGGCATAGGCGCCGGCGTTTGACGGCGGGCTGCTTGGGATAGGATAGGGATCCGTGCCGATAACGTCATAGGACGGCAGGTACTCTCGGACCTGGTCGACTTGATAGAGCACAACCCATGCGGGATGGTGGGGATCGAGTTCCTCGATCCACTGGCGGTGCAGCGTTAACCGGTCCAGCATGTCCAGGGGCAGCTCATCGTTGATGTACCAGGCCATCAACGCGGGATGATCCCGAAACTGTTCCACGATTGACTTGATCCTGGCGTATTCGTCCTCCGTCGATAGAATGTCTTTGGGGCATCCGGCGGATCCAAAATAGAGATCCTTTACCGTGTAGATTACTTTCAATTCCCGCGCCTGAATTGCGTCCATGATTTCCTGGGATGGGGCTTGGTACGGCATAAGGCAGTTAAAATCGCTTTGTGCGTAAATGTCCAGTTGTTCCGGCGTAACGGTTCCCCAATACATGCCCAGGGGGAAGAAAGGCTCACCGTTAAGAATCAACCGGTTATGGGTGTCGATATAGGCCTTGCGCTCTGGTATATCCGAGATGCGGGACACGGTCCAGGTCTCCGATGCCAGCGTCTCGCCGCTCTGCCGCTTGAGTGTTATATCAATCGTGTAACGACCGTCCGCCATCGCTTTACAGTCCACAACGATATCCGTTTCCATTGCGGGAACAGGGTTCAGTTCGCCCTGGGCGACAACGGATTGATCGGCTGCGTTCAGCACCCGCCAGGCAAACAGCACATCCGACAGTTGCAAGTCGTAATCGGTCAGATTCGTGAAGCAGCGCACCCGCACGGGTTCGGGTTCCGGGCCCAGAACCTGGTTGCGGTAATTGGGGAATAGCAGCATGGACGACAGGGGGCCTTCTGCGAAGGGTGTGATGGACACATCATCCCACCAGGCTGTTCCCGTCATGTCCTGGCGTACGTAACAGGACAACGTGCACCGGGTCGCCTCGTCGGGGATGCGCTCCGTAATCCCCTTGACCAGCGTCCAGTCCGTGGTCCCTTTTATGCCCCGTGGGTAACACCCACCGATCCATTTCCCGTCCGCGCCGGAATATTCAACACAGAGGGTGGCCCCGCTTTCCTCGCCCGTGAGATCTTGGGTCTTGACCCACGCGCTAATCTCGTACATCTTGCCCGGTTTTAGCGGAACCGGTTGCGTGCAGAGGACATAGGCTGCGCTGTCGTCGTTTACATACTTGAGCGCTTCCTCGCCGGAATGGGTCACGGCCGTATCCCGGCTGTAAATTTTCGCCGTGCCGCTCCAGTCCTCGGGCAGGCCGGTACCTGCCATGGCCTCAAAACCGGCATTCTTTAATAATGCTTCGCCTCGTGACTCGCCCGCATGTAACACAACAAGAAATATCATTGGCAACAAAATTTTTTTCATGGCGCTGATTCCTTATGTAACACGTATCCGGGGGTTTTCGGACGCTTCAACCCATTATAGAACAGAACTCCCTTTTCGCTAAAACCATATTGGTGTGGTTCTGTTCAGTGCTGAAAGAAAACCGATTTCGATAGCGATACCGATAGTGACGGGGAGTCCGACAGTAATCGATGCTATGGTGGTGATTTCACTAGCGAAGTGTTTCCACGGCCTTTAGTTGCACTACAAGTTGTATTATAATCGCTATCGCTATCGGCATCGCTATCGGCATCGAAATCGCTATCGGCCAAAAACAAAAATAAGGATTCAAAGCCTATGGCTTTCGGACATGAAAGACTTGACGTTTACCGTTTGGCGATTGCTTATGTAGCGTGGGTTTACCAGAAGTCCAGGGGATTGAATGGGCTCCATCGTGCGGCGCGGGATCAGTGGCTTCGGGCAAGTCAATCAATACCATTGAATATTGCAGAAGGCAACGGGAAAACGGCCGATGCGGACCGTCGCCGCTATTTCGAGATTGCCCGTGGGTCAGTGTTGGAATGTGCCGCGATTCAGGATGTTCTCGTGGTGGGTGAGGCCTTGACTGAGGACGAAAGCCGGATGCGCAAGGATGAGTTGGACCGTATGGTTGCCATGTTGAGCCGGATGGGTGGGCGGGGCTATCGTGCGCAAGAGGATGGTTCGGAGTATGAAAGTTGTGATGGTGGAGATGATGGTGATGACGAGATTCGATAGCGGTGGCGATACCAATGCCGATGGCGATGCCGATACCGATACCGATAGCGATGCCGGTTCTGTCTACGCTTACAGCCTCTCGAAATATATCTCTCGGCAGCGGCGCTCGATGTCGAGGAGGTTCGCGAAGGCGGTGTTGAAATCGTCTTTCGCAACGGTAAACAGCCCGTGGCCGTAGACGATCACGCCGCGACGGCCGTGCATGGCGGGGGGAAGGGTATTGCACAGTCCGTGGGGGCCGGTGCCGACTTCACCGGGAACGATGGGGATGTCCTCCACGAACCGCGCTTCGGCGCATCGGATGTGGCACTGGCCCTCGAGGGGGCAGCCTTTCTTTTCGCAGTCCATGGACAGGATGACGCTGAACTTGGGGTGGCCGTGAAGTATGGCGTTCATGCCGGTGTTGAGGACGATTTGGCGGTGGGCGGTGAATTCGCTGGATGCCGTGATGCCGGCGCAGCTGGACTCGTCCAGCGGACAAGGGTCGATGCAGCCTTCTAGTTCGTCCAGGGAGGAGCCGGTCTGGCTGATATACAGCGTGTCGCCGTGCCGATAGGATACGTTGCCGAAGAAGGAGTCCACAAGGTGATACTCCACGGTGACGCGGCCCGCCTCGATGACGGCGCGATACACGGCATCCTCTTCGGTGAAGGGCGCTGCCATGAGCGGGGGCGGCGTGTCGGGAAAGGCGTCAAGCAGGGGAACGGCCTTTTCGAGCAAGGCCTTTTGTTCCGTGGAAAGGCGGCCGGCCTGGCTGTCGGTGAGGCTGTCGGTGAAGAACTTGACAAAACAGGCGAAACAGACGGAGCTGAAGAAGATGAAGGCCTGTTCGGGACTGACCGTGCCCCAGGTGACGATGCCCCGGTCGGGGATGATGACGCTCTTGCGCCGCTTGAGCGCGTCCACGATAGCGCCAGCTTCAAAGACGCTGATGACCGGCAGGTCGTGCAGCATGGTGCGCGTTTCACAGTCGCTGGGCTGAATCGCGCCGTCGGCGCGCCGGGCGAGGTAGCGGATGATTGAGCGGTAGGGTTCTGCGGGTTCGGCGAATAACAGCGAATTGATGTTGAGCCCCGCGAAGACCTTTTCCAGTTCGGCGCAGGCGGGATCGGGCCGATTCCAGACGAGTTCCGCGTCGAGCCCGCCGACCAGCGGCGCACCTGGCTTAGCGAGCCCGGCGCCCACCAGTTTGCCCGCGTATTTATCAACCAGCTGTTTCATGAATGATAGTGGTACACAGTGAATTCCGGGGACATTTTGTTATGGCTCAGCGGGAAAAGTCCTATCCCTGTTGAGATAAGACACCCCGAGGTATAGCATTGCCATGACTGGTGGGTATCTGAAAGGCAAGAGTGCGGTTCATATACACCGGTAATTATCTCGAGTTTGTGACACATTGTTTGGACGTTCCCTTTGGGCCCGTGGTTACTGTGTGAGTACTGTTTGACTCGATGAAGAAAAGATTCGGTAATATTTTAGAGAACAAGAGCACTTTGATAAATTATCAGAGCAAGATGAATTGGATTTAGATTGACCGACCCCTTTTAGGGACCTTCCTCATCCCACAGGCGATGCCGGTGTTTGCTGATTTTACTTATGATTTAGGATTCTTCCTGCGAGCCTGAGATAGGACTTCTCTAGCCTGTGGCTTGTCTTGAATAATGTTGTGGTCAGTTCGTGGATAAACATGCGAGACACCTGCTCTGCGGATAGGCCGTATGGTTCTAAAAGCAGCAAGAAATAATTCCTTTCTCTTGCTGAATAGAGGTAATGCTCCTAATGCGAGCAAGAATAAGTCATCAATATATGCGATAGGTCCAAGAAATCCCTCGGGCAGGAAATCAACTGGCGAGATAAAATACACGATACAAGGAACAATAATCAAAAATGAACAGAAATAGCTTGCGACCCAAGATATCTTAGCGATCCCTGGAGCAGTATAGCTGTCAGTTAGTTCTTCCGAGGGATAAAATGTTTGTGTTTCGGCGTGGAATTCGACTAAGCCAGTTGCGCCTAAGATCCGCAGCCGATCCAATTGATAATTTGATAGCAATTCTAGTTTCGGTTGCACTTCTGTCGTAAGGATGAACAAGGCTTGACTGATTGAAAGTGGCTTCTCTCTCAATGCGATGAGGAAATCTTTCTCGCCTTTTGTTAGTATTATTCGTTCATCTATTCGACGAGGCAAGTAGAGTACGTCGTCTTGTATGAGTAAGAAACCAATAAACCAAAAAAGATATCCGAATAAAAGTTCTCCCCGAAATGGTACAAGGCCATTGAGAGCCAATAGACATATAACAACGATAAAGCCGGTGTTTGACATATATGCGAACGAAAGGACGAGAATAAACGCAATTAGTGAATATAGAGGCGTTAGCAAGATAGTCGCACCTTCTTCTCCAATAATATTTGAGCTGAACTCAGTCGCAATATCCTTAATAAAAGTGAAAACTTTCGCAAGTAGCCAGTCACTTTGATTTGCCAAGGCATGTGAGTATAATACTGTGAGAGTGAAAAATATAAACAGTGCATTAAGAAGGCCACGCATTTCAGTAATAGAACCCAAGCGAGGACGTAGAAATAAAAGGAAGAAAAGAGAAATGGAAGAAAACAACACGGCTGGCATAAACTTTTCGTCTGCGACCAAACCGTCGGACCGAACGATAGGTACTATACTAATAACAAACATGCACCACCCTACGGTCAAGCGAATATACCCAAGATGTTCAAACTCAGAGAGGGTATGAATCAATGACCTTTTACCAGAGAGAAAAGCCATCTAGTTTTTTCTCCAACACATCTATTCTGTAAATCAGTTTATCTTTTAATACCGCAGACTGGACTGCCTCCACCAATACTTTTACGTCTTTATTCCCTTTTATATTTTTATATTGCCAATCTTCACCGGTCAATTCTTTCCAAGCATTTTTATAGTAAACGTATGCATCATTAAGTAGAGTTTTGTCATTTAATCCTTTAAAACCTTCTTCCCATAAACTATCTCCTTCAGAAACAAGTTCATTTGCTGTTTTCGCACGCTCCTTGTCCGATCTGTTTTCTTCAGTTGGTAAATTGTCAATAATCGGTTTGTGCTGACTCCACAACCACATACCGACCGTCAGAGCAGATGCAACTACTAAAATTAATGGTAGCAAGTAGCGTTTCCACTCTGCATTATAATGCTTTGAGTCGGGGACATTCTCCCTCTTCGGAAATCCTTCTAAAACTTCTGTACCATTCTGTTGTTGAGACACTATATTTGGTTCACGGACACTGTTCTTGTTAAGCATCAAAGATGAGTTCGGAGCAGATTCATTACTAGTAAATTTGTTCAGTTGACAATTGATTTCTTCATAGCGGCGCTTTAGTTCCGCCCGCCTTGAGGTTGAGGAGCATTTAGCGTATTCCGTGTGTATATCTTTTGCTTCCCTGAAAAGTTCTTCTTTACTAGGCATTCAATAAACCTCCCATAAGGCACATCGTAAGTTAATTTAAGGTAACCTCATAATATTCTAGCAGAGTCAAAAAAGTATATCGAGCACAGCGATAAGTCCCAGTGCTGAAGAATTGAAATAACCTTAATCTGCTATCGCTAAGATTGATATTCATCATATTTGTATTATTTTTTAGTAAAGCGTTGCCTTTACTAAGTCTAAAGCCTGTTAAACAAGAGTAAAAAATATAAGTAATTAATATTCAAGCGCAATAATTACTTTTTTAGTCAACATTACTTCTTGTTCTTGTGACTGAAAATTTTCGATAAGATACCGACAGTTGCGTTTTCGTTTCTTTTCCGGATTATACGGCAACACGCTCAAACGTAAATGCATTAACATTCGTCTGGCGTTGCGCATGTTCTATGGTCATGCTGACAACACGTCCCTGGTCATCCACTTCAACAAGGACATCCTCGTTAATATCGAAGCTATCCTCGACGTCATTATCACTGAAAGTCAACAGTAACGTGTCCGTGTCTGAAAAGTATTTTGCCTGCATGGCGCTTATCCTTTGAACCTTCTGTCAAAAAAGGCGTTATGAACGGTCTCTCCGTCTTCAAGCAAATACTTTATCATCTTCATGAACGCATTATAATAAGGCCGCAAGGTGAATTCCAGAATCGGGTGGCATTTACAGGGTTGGCCCCGCAAAGGAAAGCAATTACATCAGACTGTCCTGTTTCATATCCAGCCCCAGTTCCAGCGCCTTTCCCGGCAGGGGCAGGCCGTTCGCATCCAGGCCGCGCACGCGGTAGTAATCGTTCCGCGCCTGCAGGAATGCCGCGCGGTCGATGGGCGGGATGTCAATGGCGTTGCCGCTGCTGCCGGGTTCATTGAAAAAGCGCGGGGGCAGGTCGTCGTCCGCGGCGGTGAAGCCGTTCAGGGCGTTCATGATCCGCTCATGGTAATAAATGCGCTCCCCGGCGCGGAGCAGGTCTTGGGCGGTGGTTTCGACGCCCGTGACCGCCGTGTAGGCTTTGGCGTATTCCTCCAGGGAGCCCGCGAAGAACACAAATTTGCAGGCCGTGATAGAATCTACCATGGCGTTGGCGTCTTCGGCGATCTTGATGATGCGCGCCTTGCCCGCGAAGGAGAAGCGGTCCGTCGCCACGGGTTTGCGGAGGATCTCGTGGCTGATCGGATAGGCCCGGAGATGACAGCCGCCCCGGGTTGAGGTGGCATAGGCCAGCGCCATGCCGTAGGCGCCGCGCGGATCGTAAGCGGCGAGTTCCTGTTTCTTGACCGACATGGACACTTCCGGGCAGCCCTTCGCGGCCGCATAACGGTAGGATCCCTGTCCCAGTTCCCGGCCGATGCCGCGTCCCAGACCGATGTCCTCCAGTAGCGAAAGGATTTCTTCCCCGGCAAGTGTTTTGCCCTCGAGTTCGGCGTGGCAGGCCAGGGTGGCGCCCGCGCTGATGGTGTCCATGCCCAACAGGCCGCAGCGATGGTTCGCCTCCGTGACGATCTCGATGTCCTCATTTTCGATGAGCGCGGTGAAATGGGACATGGTTTCGAACTCCGGCAGATGCCGGCCGTCGTATGCGACGCGCTTGCAGCGGATGTGGCAGCCCTGGCAGCCGGTGTGCCTGTCGCCGTAGCGCTTTTTATAGGCGGGCGCGTTCAGGGTGTGCGCGGGCGGGAACCAGGTGGCGCGGAAATTGGCGGTGGGCATCATGCGCCGGCTGTCCATCAGGTCATAGAGCGCGCCCGTGCCGTAATGGGTCAGCCCCTGTTCGCCCAGCAGCACCGGGCTCGACGCGATGAGGCGCAGGATGTCCTCGCGGGCCTTCTTAAGCCCTTCCCTGTCACAAACCGCGACACTGCCGCTGCCCTTGACGGCCAGGTATTTGAGGTTTTTTCCCGCGAACACGCAGCCGAGTCCGTTCCGGCCCACCGCGTAGGCGCCGTCCACCATGATGGTGGCGAAGAGGACGCCCCATTCCGCCGCCGGCCCGATGACCGCCGTGGCGCCCTTGCCCTTGATTTTTTTGTGAACCGTTTCCGTATCCAGCCCCGCGAGCGCGCGGGCATCTCGGAAGAGCACGGCATTGTCCGTAATCTCGATGCCTGTGAGACCGCCGCACCGGCCAGTTAGCACCAGGCCGTCATAGCCTGCCCGCTTGAGTTGCGTGCCCAGGCTGCCGCCGACCGACGCGTCGCCCACCGTGCCGGTCAGCGGTGAGCGCGATATGACATGGAGCCGTCCCGACGTGGGTGACGGGGTGCCCACCAGCGGGCCCGACATGAAAATCAACGGCATGTCAGGCGCATCCCACGGTAGGGTTACCTTGGGCCGGAGATAATGGCCCGCCAGTCCCTTCCCGCCGATAAGGCGGTGGTACCGGTCCGTGTCCGGATGCTCAACCCAATGGGTCTGCTCGGACAAGTCAATATGAAGAATGGCACCTGTCCAGCCGTTCACAGTCATACGTCCTTTACCATGTTGCCCCGGATCGTATTAGACCAGAAGGAAGGGTGGGGCTTCAATGGTCAGTGTATAGGGTATAGGGTATAGGGGATAATTCCGGGGACAGACCAAGCCCAATGCCAGATCAAAGGTTCATAGGTACTTTTGAAGAAAAGAGCGTGCCGTCTTCGGAATTGCCAAGGGGAGTGGAATCCTCAGCCGTAGGTCTGCAAATAGAGCTTGACTTTCCAGAAGGAATCGGGTATCACAATAAACAGTGAAAACCTTGCAGCCTGCTAAATCTGTAGGATAGCAGAAGGCAACGGGCGGATAGGTACGGAATTCTGCCGGGAGGTGTACGATGAAAAACGTGTGTGTTTCGGTGGCGGTCGGTTTGTTGATTATTTCTACGCATATTCTCCTAGCGTTCAGTTGTGCCCCCGGCATGGAGTTAAAGCAAGAGGAATGGCAGTTGCTTCAAAAGGCGGTGGCCGGATGCCGTGGGTGTGAACCCGAGGAGGGAGAGGGCGAGCCCGGGGAAGGTGAGGGGGAAGCAACAGAAGGGGAAGTCGGCCCGGCGGAGGGCGAGCCGGCGTTGGACTATTCCCTGCAGGCCTACTGGCCCCTGGCCACGGGCAATGAATGGACGTGGTCCAAAGAAGAACTGTTGTGGAAGATGACGATTACGGACGCTTTTAGCCGCAACAGCGTACCCGTGTGGGAATTCCGCATAGACGACAACTGGGGCGTGCTGGGGACGTTTTACTTCGTGTATGCGGAAGAGCGGTTGTATGTATTGGCGGATGCGGGTGAACTGGACGACCTGCCCGCGGTGCCGCACATGTCCTGCCGGGAGTGGGACGGCTCCTGCTCCTTTCCGTTGTTCGAGGATGATTTGACCCCCGGCGATGGATACGACCCGTTTTACGGAATCCGGACAACTTATATCCGAGGCACGCTGGAATTTCTGCTGGATACCTACGGGGTCTACGATGCCGATGCCGCGCTCGATGATTTCCCGGTGGGCAACCCGGACCACTGCATCGGCTTTACCTGGACTGAAGAGGAAACGACAACCGTCTATCATATATTCGCCCCGGGCATAGGGCCGGTGGTGTGGGATTCCTGGCTGTTGCGCCATGCCCTTGTCGGCGGTGACGAGTACGGAGCACCCATGGAATTCGGCCCCGGCCTCGGTGTCAGCCAGACGCCGGGTGATGATCTGTTGTATTATTCCCGGCAGCCGGACGGGACCTTCACCTACTACTGCGGTTATGAAGAGGCCGGCCAGCCCCAGATCACCCACGCCGTAGTCAAAGACGCCTATGACGAGATCGGGGGCGTGCTTATTGTCAATGAGAATTTCTATCCCGTACAGTGGCTGTTTGAAGGGCTGACCGTCGCGGTGTTCGACCTGCCGCCGGAAGGCTATGACCCGGAGACGGAAGAAGACTGGGAGTTTGACGCCCTTCACGCCCGGCATGTTGCCTTATCCGGCGCGGGCCGGCAGGAATTTACCGTTAACCTGAATCCCGGTGATCTGTCCCTTGCCTTGATGTCCTTTGAGAGCGAGACCGGCGAAGACGTGTCGTTTGCCTATGATTTCCTGGAACGGAACGCCATCACAAGCTGGGCTTCCCTGGTTTCCCGTGCCCATACGCCCGGTCCGGAGCAGGCGCTCTTTCAGGCGGCGGCGGTCGGCTTCGGCGCCATAAACGCCGTGGCCCGGATGGAAGCGGCTGACCTGAATTTTGAAAAGGAAGTTGGCCTTGATAAAGTGCTGTATTTCAACCTCTGGTTAAGCGTCGCCAAATCCCTGATTTACAGCACCGTTGTGGACGAAATATGCTTCCACTGTCCGGAGCCTGGTGAGCCGTCCCTGGACGTGGTGATCTGCCAAGGTTCCAGCGGCATCATGATAGGCCCCGTTGAGATTTGCCATTACTGCTTTTTCTGGACCTATCCCCTGACGAACTGCACAAGCTTCTGTCACACGAGCATGAACTGTTTCACCAGCATCTGCGCCCCGACCCAGTTATCGGTGGCCTGGGCGCGGGAGTGGGCAATTAACCGGCCCTGGTACATGAAATAGTAAATTCCCTGAAACATGTATAGCCCGTCATCGCTCTTGTTGATGCGGGATAGGCTCAGGATGAAGGGGACAGGAGTCAGGGTTGTGCCTGCCTTGAACTGAAGGCTATCTGAGGTTCACAATAGGCTTTCTGCATAAAAACAATAGAGGGGCGCGTGTTCCGTCTGTACGAACAACGTGCCCGCAACCAGTTGGCTGGAAGGAAATACCGTATGAGCAGAACGATAAATCGCCGGAAGTTCCTGAAGTGCGCGGCAGCGGCCGTGGCGGCCCCGATTATCGTGCCCGCGTCGGCCCTGGGCCGGGACGGGGCGGTGGCGCCGTCGGAACGCATTACCGCCGCGGGTATCGGCATCCACGGCCGGGGCTTTCACGACCTCCAGTGGATGATCCGCAACAATGACGTGCAGGTCCTGGCGATCTGCGATATTCAGAAGAAGCAGCGGCTTGCCGTGAAAGACTTCGTGGACAAGTTTTACAATAACCAGGACTGCGCGATGTATGCGGACATGCGCGAGTTTTTTGAACAGCGGCCGGATATTGACGTCGTGCTGATCGCCACGGGCGACCGCTGGCATGCCCAGGCGTCCATTCGGGCCATGCGCGCCGGAAAGGACGTCTACACGGAAAAGCCCTCCACCATGACCATCGCCGAAGGACGGACTGTGGTGCAGACGGCGGCCACCTACGGCCGGGTTTACCAGACGGGCACCCAGCGGCTGAGCGAGCCGAACCATGTCTTCTGTATCGAGATGGCCCGCACGGGGCGGCTGGGCAAGGTGGACACCGCCTACGCGCATATCGCGCCCTGGGACGCGGCGAAAATGCCGCGCCAGTGGAAGGAAGCCCAGCCCGAGCCGCCCAAAGAAGAGGTGGACTGGGATGCCTGGCTGGGCCCGTGCCCCTGGCGCCCTTACAATGAGTCCTATGTCAGCGGCGGCTGGCGGGGCGATTATGATTTTCACACCAGCTGCATCGGCGAATGGGGTGCGCATACCTTCGCCCAGGCACAGATGGGCATCGGCATGGGCGAGACCTCGCCGATCAAGTACGATTATGTGGACAATGACAGCGGTGACGGCATGGTCTGCCATTTCGCCACGGGACAGAAACTGATTTTTTCCCGGGGGGACAAGTACTGGCATGGCTCCTGCGGCGAACTGTTTGAAGGGGAGCGTGGCTGGGCGGCCGCGGCGGACGGGTATTCGCAGCCCGACGTGTCCTCACCGGAACTGCTTCATGAGTTCAAGGAAGTGGTGGGCGAATATCAGGCCCGCACGGGGCGTTCCTTGGACCATATGCGCAACTTCCTCGATTGCGTGAAATCCCGGCAGGAGCCCGTGGCCAATCCGCGGGTGATGCATCATTCCATGTGCACGGTCCACGCGGCGAATATCTGCATGTGGCTCGGCCGCGATCTGACCTATGACCCGAAAGCGGAATGTTTCGTGAACGATGATGAAGCCAACCGCTTCCTGGCACGGGCCGAGCGGTCTCCGTGGGTGCTCTAAACCGTGAACATTCACCCGGAAAGGGAAAGGATATTCTTATGCGCAAGCATTCGTTTGTTGTCTTGATGACTGTACTGGCCGCCCTTGGCGCCATGGCCCAGAGTGATCCCGTCGCGGTGCTCCAATCGGACGCCCCGCTTTTTGAAAAAAACGAGGCCTGCCGGCTCCTCTCCACCTCGGGGAATGTCGATGCCATCCTCGTGCTCGAGACGCTGCTGGCGGATGAATCCCTTTCGGATATGGCCCGGTACGCCCTGGAACCCATGCCCGGGACCGAGGCAGACGCCGCGCTGCGCCGGGCATTGAAAACCACCTCGGGTAAACTGAAGGCCGGGGTGGTTACTTCGCTGGGTGTGCGGCGGGATGTGTCCGCCGTGCCCGAAATCATCCCGCTGTTGAACGATGAAGACGGTTATGTGAAGGAGGCCGCCGCGCGCACCCTGGGCCGCATCGGCGCTCCCGAAGGAGTCAGTGCCCTGGAAAGCGCCATTGCCCGGCCCGACCTCGCCTATGCCTTCGCACAAGCCCTGGCGGATGGCCTTTTCTTTGCTGCGGAAGATCTCGCTGCCGAAGGCAATACTTCCGGAGCTGCAAAGATTTATGATGCGGTCCGAGCGGTAGAGGTGCTCCCGGTGCATCTTCGGGCCGGCGCCCTGCGGGGATCTATGTTGGCCCGAGGGCCAAAGGGTGGACTCCCCCTGCTTCTGGAGGCCTTTCAGGGGGCGGACCCCGATTTCTTCGCTGTTGCCTTGCGCACCGCCCAGGAGATGAAGGGAAAATTGAAGATTGCCACAGGAATCGCGGAACTGCTCCCCGCACTGCCGCCGGAGCGCAAGGTTCCGGTACTGCAGCTGCTCGGCGAACTCGGACGTAAAAAGGCCGGTGCCGCCCTGTTGAAGGAAGCCGAAGTCGGGCCGGTGCCGGTGCGTGTGGCTGCGATGAACTCGGCCGTCCGCCTGGCCTATGCCCCCGTGCTGCCCCTGGCCTCAAGCCTGATCCTGTCCGAGGATGCCGAGCTGGCCGCGGCGGCCCGGAGCGGTCTTGCCTATTTCCCGGGAAAGAAGGGTGACCTGGCGCTCCGGAAATTGCTCAAGAGTGATGATGCGCAGGTGCGCTGTGTTGCCGTGGAACTTGCCGGCCAGGGCGCGTTGCCCGCGCCGGTGGACCTGCTTATGCAAATCGCGGCGGAGGATGCGGATGGGGCCGTGCGGCTTACTGCGCTCAAGGGAATGAAGGATTATGTGCGTCTGCCCCAGGCGCAAGGTCTTCTTGGCCATTTGCTCCAACCTCGTTCGCCTGAGGAAGGGGTCGCCGCCGAAGAAGGGCTGAAACTGGTTTGTGAACGCGAGAAAACCTCCGGCACCGCCGCCGTGGTCGTCACGCGCGCTGTATACGGCGATCTGCCCTCGGGCCCGCAGCAGGACGTTACGGAACCAATGAAGCAACTGCTCGCTTCAGGCGCGGGGTCGGTGGACGCGAACAATGCGAACTTCGGCGATGCCGCGCCCGGCACGCCCAAGCGGCTCCAGGTGGATTATCTGGTAAACGACGTTCCGGGCAGCCAGACGGTTCCGGAAGGCCAGGCCTTCCATATGCCTTCGGCCGAAGCGCCCGCGGCGCTCGTTGATCCCCTTTGCGAGGCGTTGGCCGTCAGCGAAGGGGAAACCCGGCTGGCCCTCATTCGGGTACTGACCATTGCCGGAAGTGCGAAAGCCTTAGACGCCGTGCTGCCCCTGGCCTCGGCGCAAGACGCAGTGCTCAAGGAAGCCGCCGTGCGCGCCGTGTGTGACTGGCCTTCTGTTGAAGCCCTGCCTACGCTGATGGAATGGGCCAAGGCGCCGGCTGATGACACGGTTCGCGTGTTGGCCTTCCGGGGTGCGGTGCGCCTGTTGCTGCTGGGACAGGACGCGCCTGAAGGCCTTTGCGCCCGCTATGCCGAACTGATGGCGCTGGTCGCCTCGCCGGAGGAGAAGAAACTCGTGCTGAGCGGTCTGTCAAATGTCGGCCATGCCTGCGCGTTGACATTGGCGCTTGATCAGGTTGGTGATGAGGCAGTAAAGGCCGAAGCCGTTCTGGCCGCCACGGCTATTGTGGGCCGGCTCGGTGGTTCCCCCGAAGACATTGAAGCCCTTGATCGCGCCAGGACGCTGCTTCCGGATCTATCAACTGCCCCGGCTAATTAAAGAATCGGCTGAAAACTTAGTTATTTTCCGTAAAGAAACGTTGCGTGTCGCCCACGGTCCGTCGCCTTGGCTCCGGCCGTGGTGACACGCAATTTTAAATTGGGCTGCGTTTCAGGTTTTATTATGATTCTGATCCACCACCGAATTTGTAGGTGTACTGGATGGTGATTTCGTTTTCTTCCAGCGATATTTCAGACCCCTTACCCAATATGGAGAACAAATCGCCGCGCCCGTTGTCCTTGAGCGTGTTTTCAAAGGTGTGCGTAAAGGCGACATGGATCTCCGATTTCTCGGAAAGACTGTAGGACGCGCCCACGGCCGCGGAATTTTCCGTTATGGCGGGAAACAGGGCGTTGGCAAATGCATGCCGTTCATCTATGGGCGACTGAGCATGAGAGAACCCT
>Ga0123335_1000493_pt1 | contig 67026 bp, 68 predicted proteins | sample BiotimSIPDNA_2_FD_89707 | JGI IMG/M metagenome (GOLD analysis project Ga0123335, IMG submission 89707) | Anaerobic biogas reactor microbial communites from Washington, USA - Biogas_R2 time_0 SIP DNA | ecosystem: Engineered > Bioreactor > Anaerobic > Unclassified | place: Washington, USA... | reverse complement strand
TTATATTTGGATTCTCTGAGTGCCGGGTCCTCGCAAAGACAAAGACGAGGGTTTTTATAACAATGACAAGTATGCGAGTTTTCACGGAAATGACACGTTGGGATTGCTTCACATATTATTAATGCCATTGTACATATAATCTGTGTCCATCTGTGTTCATCTGTGGCTAATTAAAAAATCCTTGCTGCACATCTTATATCAACTGCGAAGGATGAGCTAACTTGGTTGTAATAAGAAAAAATCCTTTATTATTATGTGCAGCTATGTTTTAATATTATCATAATATGCGTATATACGAATATGCTTAAGTGAGAATGTGGGGTATGCACATGCTGGAACAACTAGTAAAACAATTCAAGGCTCTTGGGGAACCGACCCGGTTAAAAATCATTAAGCTCTTACAGGATAAGGAACTATGTGTTTGCGAACTGGAGGCCCTGCTGGAGATGAACCAGCCGCGTATTTCTCAGCATTTAAAAGTCTTGAAGGAGGCCGGGTTGGTCAAAGAGCGCAAGATCAAGCAGTGGTCATATGTTTCGTTAAGTGCTCTTTTGGCTGACGGCAAGCTAAGTGCTTTCGAACACTTCATGGACAGTTCCCTGGGTGACATAGAAGACCTGTCTGCAGAATGCCAGCGCCTGCAGGTCTGGGAAGAAGTCAACGCCATCAGCTGTTCAGAATGTGACTGCAAATAGGTATCGCTTAAGAGAAAAGGGGTTAATAATATGGCTTTTCAGAAGATAGATATGCAAGCACCCGCCTGCTGTGGTCCATCACCGATGCAGAATACTATCGCAGACGCTCACTTCATTACCGGCAGATTAGCTGTAAATGGAGGGGAGGTGCCGCTGGTATCGACCCGGCTGAACTGGCGGGACCACTGGGGTACCTGGAAGGTGCGTTGGGACATCAACCGTATGAATTACCAGGTACAGCCCGGACTATACGGAGTAGGTAATCCGAAAGCGGATTCTCCTGTGCTGGTGAGCGCCAATTATAAAATGAGCTTCGATTACCTGCGACGGGAACTGGGCGGAATTGATGCCTGGATCCTGGTTATCGACACCAAGGGGGTCAATGTATGGTGTGCTGCCGGCAAGGGAACCTTTGGCACCGAGGAGATCGTCAATCGGATCGCGCAGGTCAACCTAGCCGGGATAGTAAACCACAAGACGATCATCGTTCCTCAGCTGGGTGCTCCTGGCGTATCCGCCCATCAGGTAAAAGGGCGATCCGGCTTCAGGGTAGTCTATGGACCGGTAAGGGCAGCCGACCTTCCAGTTTTTATAAAGTCAGGGATGAAGGCGACGCCGGCTATGCGCAAGGTGAATTTTAATCTGATTGATCGCCTGGTACTGGCCCCGGTCGAAGTGGTCGGGGTCATCAGGCCCATGTCTATTGCCGCTTTGATTTTGCTTACGCTTCAGGTAGCGGGATTAATGACGGTTTCCTGGGCTATGGTTTATCCTTACCTGGGTGCCATTGTGGCAGGGACGGTAGGTTTTCCTCTTCTGCTTCCCATCATACCGGGCCGATCCTTTGCCTGGAAAGGCTGGTTACTGGGTGCGCTCTGGGCCTTGTCGGTTATCTGGTTTAAGGGATGGCAGTGGGACACCTGGCATAGTATCCTGCAGGCACTTGGTTACCTGGGTATTCTTCCGGCTATATCCGCGTATCTGGCACTTAATTTCACCGGCGCGTCGACCTATACATCTCTGTCCGGGGTACAGAAGGAAATGAAAACTGCCCTGCCGGCTATGGCGATAGTGTTGTGCGTAGGTATTGCCGCCTTGGGAGTTGGATTCTTTGTCAAATAGAACGATTAATTGGGAGGAATAGATTATGAAGCTGAAGTATCTGAAGAATGTTGCCACCCTTAACTTGGATTCTGATAAATGTACTTCCTGCGGTATCTGTCTCGATGTTTGCCCCCGTGAGGTGCTGGTTGAAAAGGAGAGCAGGGTAGTGATACAGGATCGCGATGCCTGCATCGAATGCGGAGCCTGTGCGCTCAATTGTCCTTTTGCAGCGATCACCGTACGGGCCGGAGTGGGCTGCGCGTCTGCCCTTATCAAAGCGGGTTTGACGGGAGGAGAAGCAACCTGCGGCTGCGGCGATGGCGGTTGCTGCTAAGTCACCTGTCGCAATTGACTAATGATGTGCAACAAGTCATAATTTTGAATTTTAAATTTTGAATTATGAATTAATGTGGAAATGCTTCGCATTTCTTAGCAATAGCAGCGATAACTGTAATTGCACCCGGAGGGTGCACACCTTAATTAAAAATTAAGAATTCATAATTCACAATTATTGCGCATCTTATATTATTTATACAAAAGTAACAGAGCGGAAAAGATTTATGAAACACTAGTAAAACTATAGGGGATATGATATATTAATAGCTAAGATAGTAAGCGAAAGGCGAAATATAATGACAGTGCATGATTCCAATCTTATGGAAACGATAATCAGATGCAAACAGGAAAAAGGTATATATATCATAGCTCATTATTATCAGCGGGATGAGATCCAGGATATAGCTGATTTTATCGGCGATTCCTATGCTATGGCAGTCAATGCCCGGAACTCGGACAGCAACATCATCTTAGTCGCCGGTGTTGATTTCATGGCGGAGAGCGCAGCGATCCTCTGTCCAGGGAAGACCATCCTGTCCCCGGAACCGGCAGCAACCTGTCCGATGGCCAACAGTATCAAAACAGAAGACATCCTCCGGTTTAAGGAAGAGCATCCTGATGGATTGGTAGTCAGCTATGTGAACACCCCAGCTGAGGTTAAGGCTTACAGCGATATCTGCTGCACCTCTTCCAATGCGGAAAAGATACTGAGTCTGCTACCCGCCGAAAGGCCTATATTCTTTATACCAGATCAGAACCTGGCCGGTAATGTTTCCAGTAAACTGGCCAGATCGGTGACGGCTTTTCCCTCCAGCTGTCCCATCCATGCAGCTCTGACCCGGGAGGAGATTATTAAGAAAAAGCAAGACCATCCGGAAGCTGCTTTGCTGGTGCATCCCGAGTGTGATCCCGCAGTGGTCGAACTGGCGGATTACGTGGGCAGCACCGCGGGGATACTTAGTTATACCAGAACTTCGCCGCTCCAGGAGTTTATCATAGCGACCGAAAGCGGCATTAGACACGCGATCTGGCAGTACCGGCCGGAGGTTAGACTTATCATGGCATCGGATGAAATGATTTGTCCGAATATGAAGAGCATAACCCTGGAAAAGATACTTTACTCGATTGAAAACCTGGAAACGGTAGTGACAGTGCCGGAGGAAATCAGTAAGAAGGCGGTACTGGCGCTGGAGAAGATGATCGAATTAACAAGTAACTAGATTAGACACCGATGTAACAGATTTGAATTCCGTTTCCTTGGCTTAAGCAAAATTTGCTGTGAATTTAATAAGAAGCGGGGTATGATTCATGAGACTTTCAACCAAGGGCCGTTATGGACTCAGGGCGATGATCGATATCGCACAAAGTCAGGAGGAAGGGCCGGTAGCGATCCATAACATCGCGCAGCGTCAAGATCTATCCAATCGGTATTTGGAACAGCTACTCATACCGCTGAAACAAGCTGGCCTGGTCAAAAGTATTCGTGGCTCGCAGGGGGGCTATGTATTGGGAAGGGCTGCTGGCAGCATAACCGTTGGCGATGTTATCAGGGTACTGGAGGGACCGATTGCCCCGGTGGACTGTGTAAACGAGATGAACCCCGATGATTGTGATCGTGCCGATTATTGTGTGACCAAAAAGATCTGGTCCCGTTTACGTGATTCTATAGTTGAGGTACTCGATTCTTATACCCTGGAAGACCTTATGAACGAAGCATCTGCCATGGGATCTCAGCCCATTCCGATCGATAAGATTTGATGATTGTTCGGCTAACCCGATTTAATAGATTTACTATACTTCAGGAGGTGTAATTTATGAAGACGATCTATATGGATCACAGTGCTACCACGCCAGTTGATCCCCGGGTTTTTGACGCCATTATACCCTACTATAACGATGTATTTGGTAATGCATCCAGTGTACACACCCCGGGACAGAAGGCCAGGCAGGCGGTGGAGGATGCCAGGGACAAGGTGGCGGCTCTTATCAAGGCTACTCCTCAGGAGATCATATTTACTGGGGGTGGGACCGAGGCGGACAATCAGGCATTGATTGGCTATATGCAAGCTAACGCGCACCGGGGCAAACATATCATAACCTCGGCGATCGAACACCATGCAGTGTTGGATACTTGCGAATATCTGCATAAGCAGGGCTATGATTTGACGGTGCTGCCGGTCAACCCGCTGGGCGTGGTTGAACCCCAGGTATTGAAAGATGCCATGCGGGAGGATACCGTCCTGGTCAGCATCATGCACGCCAATAATGAGATCGGGACCATTGAGCCGATCAAAGAACTGGCTGCCGTAGCTCACGAAGGCGGAGCGGTATTTCACACTGACGCCGTGCAGAGCTTCGGCAAACTGGATATAAATGTTCGCGAGATGGGGATCGATATGCTGTCAGCTTCGGCGCACAAGCTTTACGGACCTAAGGGGATAGGCTGCTTGTATGTGAACAAGAAGATCAGACTAGCTAAATTGCTTCATGGCGGAGCCCAGGAGAGAAACCGGCGGGCGGGTACGGAAAATGTTCCTGCTATCGTGGGTTTCGGAGTCGCCGCTGAACTGGCCGGGGAGAACCGGCTTGAATCACAGGCCAGGCTCAGCGAACTGGGAGTACGCTTGCAGAATGGTATCCTGGAGAGGGTGCCTCATTCTCGGCTGACCGGGCACCCTACCCTCCGGCTACCGGGGAGTGTCAGTGTCTGCTTTGAATTTGTGGAAGGCGAATCAGTTTTGTTGATGCTGGACAGTTATGGCATCGCTGCCTCCAGCGGGTCAGCCTGCACATCGGGTTCGCTGGATCCTTCACATGTGCTTTTGGCGATCGGTTTGCCCCATGTTATTGCTCATGGATCATTGAGGCTTACTTTGGGCCATAGTAATACTGAGGAAGATGTTGAATACGTTCTGGATATAATCCCCAAGGTGGTTAAATCGTTAAGAAAGATGTCGCCGCTTTATAAAGATGCAGGAGGTGTGGCATAATGATGTACAGTCAGAAGGTGATGGACCACTTCATGAACCCCCGTAATATCGGTGAGATAAAGATGGCAGACGGGATCGGCGAGGTAGGCAACCCGGTCTGCGGAGATATCATGCATATCGAGATCAAGGTGGAAGACAACATTATTCAGGATGTAAAGTTCAAGACCTTTGGCTGCGCTGCTGCCATTGCGACCAGCAGCATGGTGACCGAGATGGTCAAAGGCCGCACTCTGGAAGAAGCCGAAAGAATTACTAATCGCACGGTGGCAGAAGCTCTGGATGGCCTGCCCCCCGTTAAGATGCACTGTTCGAACCTGGCAGCCGATGCCCTGCACGAAGCCATCAAGGATTATATGAAACGCCAGCAAGCTTAACAGCGGCAGAAAAGCCGTGGCAGAAGGAGGCTCACTCTATGCCATGGTTGCGGTTGTCAGGGGTTAGAACAAGCAATTTTATTAACGAGGAGGATTTTGAATCATGAGCGAAAGACATTTCAAGTTTGACACCTTGCAGGTGCATGCAGGGCAGAGACCGGATCCAACTACCGGGTCCAGGGCTGTGCCCATCTACCAGACCACTTCATATGTTTTCAATGATGTCGAACATGCGGCCAATCTGTTTGCATTAAAAGAGAGCGGTAACATTTACACCCGTATCATGAATCCTACTACCGATGTATTCGAGCAGAGGATTGCCGCGCTGGAAGGCGGGGTTGCTGCCCTGGGAGTGGCATCCGGTTCTGCGGCTATCACCTATGCGATCCTTAACATTGCCGGCAGCGGAGATGAGATAGTCTCAGCCAGCACTCTCTATGGGGGTACTTATAACCTGTTTCGTTATACCTTGCCGCGTTACGGAGTCGATACCGTTTTTATTGATCCGGACGATCCCGAGAATTTCCGAGCAGCCATTACCGGCAAGACCAAAGCATTATATATTGAGTCGATCGGCAACCCGGGCATAAATATTATTGATATCGAAGCCGTGGCGAAAATTGCACATGAAAATGGTATTCCTCTAATCGTCGACAACACCTTTGCCACGCCTTATCTGCTTCGTCCGATCGAGTTCGGAGCTGATATCGTAGTGCACTCCGCCACCAAGTTTATCGGCGGACATGGCACCTCCATCGGTGGCGTCATTATCGATTCCGGTCGCTTTGATTGGGCGGCCAGCGGCAAGTTCCCCGGGTTGACCGAACCGGATGACAGCTATCACGGGGTAAGCTATACTCGTGATGTTGGAGCACCAGCTTTTGTGGTTAAGGCCCGGGTACAGCTGCTGCGTGATACTGGAGCGGCCTTGAGCCCCTTTAATTCTTTTTTGTTCTTGCAGGGATTGGAGACCCTTTCATTACGGGTGGAGCGACATGTAGAAAATAGTATGAAGATTGCCCGGTGGCTGGAGAACAATCCCCTGGTCTCCTGGGTAAACTATCCTGGTCTGCCGGGCAGCAAGTATTATGAACTGGCGCAAAAATATCTACCCAAGGGCGCGGGTTCCATATTCACCTTTGGCATCAAGGGCGGTATCGAAGCGGGCAAGAAGTTTATCGACAGTCTGGAGATATTCTCGCTCCTGGCCAATGTGGCTGATGCCAAGTCCCTGGTGATCCATCCGGCCAGCACCACTCATGCCCAGTTATCTGTGCAGGATCAGCTGGATGCCGGGGTTACACCGGATATGATTCGCCTATCTATTGGGCTGGAAGATGTTGAAGACCTCATCTGGGATCTGGAGCAGGCTCTGAAGAAAGCGGTCCCAGCATAATCTCATTCACTATAGGGGGAAAAACCAATGCCGATCATTATACCGGATAACCTGCCGGCCAGCAGTATATTGCAAGGGGAAAACATATTCGTCATGCATGAAAAGCGGGCGGTGCAGCAGGATATCCGTCCGCTGAGGCTGGCTATACTTAATCTGATGCCTCTGAAAATAATCACTGAAACCCAGATCTTAAGACTGCTGGGCAATTCTCCCCTGCAGGCGGAGATCACCCTGTTGCATCCGGAGAGCCATGATTCTAAAAACACTCCGGCCTCTCACCTGGACAATTTTTATACTACCTTCGCATCGGTCAGCGGTCAGATGTTTGATGGAATGATAATTACCGGGGCTCCGGTCGAGCAGCTTGATTTCGAGGAATGGACCTACTGGGATGAGTTGTGTGAGATAATGGACTGGACCCGCAGTCATGTTTTTTCTACTATGCATATCTGCGTAGGTGCGCTGGCCGGTTTATATTATCACTACGATGTGCCTAAATACGTCCTGGACCGCAAGGTATTCGGGGTCTTTCCCCATCGCATATGCAAGTTGGGCAGTCCGCTTTTACGGGGATTTGATGATGAATTTTTTGTCCCGCATTCCCGTTATGCGGAGACTCGACGAGAGGACATCGCCAAGGTTCCCTATCTGGAGTTGCTGGCTGAATCCGATCAGGCGGGAGTCTATCTGGTGGCAACCCATGACGGACGCCAGGTGTTTGCTACCGGGCATTCGGAATATGACCCCCTGACCTTGAAGGAAGAATATGACCGCGATCTGGCCAAAGGGGATAGTATAGAGCTTCCGGTTAACTATTTTCCGGATGACGATCCGGCGGGAGCGCCCCGGGTAAAATGGCGCAGTCACGCCAGCCTGCTGTTTTCCAATTGGCTCAACTATTGTGTCTATCAGGAAACCCCTTATGATTTGAAGGAACTGGACCATGGTAATATGGTTTTGCCTCGCTAGCACATTATAGGTTATTATTATATAGACCAATCTAACGGAGGCATTGTTATGAGTGGAGAAGTACTAGCTGTAAATATTTCGGAAAAACGCGGAGAAAAGAAGCATGATATCGGAGAGGCCTACTTGACTGTTGGCTGCGGCATAGAGGCTGATGCCCACCACGGGACCTGGCATCGCCAGGTTAGTCTGCTGTCCCTTTCCAGTTTCGAAAAGATGCGTAATATGGGCGCTGATGTGGTATATGGCGATTTTGCTGAAAACATCGCGGTGGGGGGCATGGATGTAGTTACCCTGCCGATCGGGACCAAATTGAAGTTAGGCGAAGCCCTGGTGGAGGTGACCCAGATCGGCAAGGAATGTCACAACCAGGGCTGTGCCATCAAGAAACAGGTCGGCACTTGTGTTATGCCGCTCGAAGGTATCTTTACCCGGGTCCTGGAATCCGGTTGGGTCCGCAGCGGCGATAAAGTAGAAATCGTGTCCGGGGAGTAACGAGTAGACGCAGAAGGACACTGATTTTTTATGATTGACGCAGTTTGTTGTTAGCCACAGATGAGCACAGATGAACACAGATATTATCCAATCAAATGCAAATAAGTCGTACTCTAATAAAAAAACCCGGTTCCTATGGTGTGAACTGAACCAAGTTCATATAAGGTTCCGGGGTTTTGTTATTGGGGCTGAAACATGGTTGATTTGAATAATGGACAAAAAACAGGGCTGCCTTATCAGGCAGCCCTATTGAAATTACTGATGTTTATTCGGTGGGGATCCTCATCCCGTAGAAGGAGCGCCATACGAAGAACATCGCGATCACCAGGAAGACTCCGCCCACTACCGGGGCAATGTCCTTAAATGCTTCTGAAATAGCGATCTCCATAGCCAGAAGACCAAACAGGGTGGTGAACTTGATGATCGGGTTCAAGGCTACGGAAGAGGTATCCTTGAAGGGATCGCCGACAGTGTCACCTACCACGGTGGCTTCATGCAGGGGAGTGCCCTTTTCCTGCAGATCCACTTCGACTACCTTTTTGGCGTTGTCCCAGCAACCGCCGGCATTAGCCATAAAGACCGCCTGGAACAAACCAAATATGGCAATCGAAATCAGATACGATATAAACAAGGCAACCGATTCTTCTCCCTTAACTGGCGCGGACAGGCACGAGAAGGCCAGGGTAAAGGAGAATATGGCGATAAAGATATTGACCATACCTTCTTGAGCATACTGGGTACAGATCTTGACCACTTCCTTGGATTTTTCAGTGGCTGCCTTCTGACTGGCGTTCTCATCCAGCTGTATATTGTTCTTGATATATTCTACTGCCCGGTAAGCACCGGTGGTAACGGCCTGGGTGGAAGCTCCGGTAAACCAGTAGATTACCGCGCCACCGGCTAGAAAACCGAAGATGGTATAGGGATTCAACAGAGTCAGGATCTGTTCCGGCTCAACGCCTAACACGTTCTTGATAACCAGGATCAAGGAAAAGATCATAGTGGTGGCGCCAACCACTGCGGTACCGATCAGCACCGGCTTGGCAGTTGCTTTAAAGGTATTTCCGGCACCATCCTGAGCCTCCAGGTAGTGTTTGGCCTTTTCGAAGTCCGGCTTGAATCCAAAGTCCTTTTGGATCTGCTTTTCGATATTGGGAACAGTCTCGATCAGGGACAGTTCATAGATGGACTGGGCATTATCAGTAACCGGGCCATAGCTGTCAACTGCGATAGTAACCGGTCCCATGCCCAGCATACCGAAGGCCACCAGGCCAAAGGCGAAGATGGACGGGTAGATCATGATATTTATCAAACCAAATCCGCTAGCAAAGTAGGCAGCAAACATTAAAGCAAAGAAGACCATGCCGATCCAAAAGGCACTGAAGTTGCCGGCTACCAAACCAGAAAGGATATTCAGGGAAGGTCCGCCCTCGCGGGAGGCCTTGACTACTTCGGCCACGTGCATGGAATTCGGGCTGGTGAACACCTTGGTGAATTCAGGGATTATGGCAGCACCCAGGGTGCCCAGGCTGATAATGGTTGCCAGAACCAGCCATAAGCTGGAGAGTTCCGCGGGTACTCCATTGGAACCCGGTCCCAGCACATAATAGCTGACCGCGAAAGTCACAACGATTGAGAGTATGGAGGTGATCCATACCAGGCTGGTCAAGGGTTGTTCAAAATCAAAATCGTCAGTATTTCCGAATCTAGCTTTACTCAAGCCTCGGTTGATCCAGAACGAGCCGATCGAGGTAATGATCATAAGTATACGCATGACGAAGATCCAGGTGAGCAGAATTCCAGTCAAAGCCGGCTGAACAGCCAGAACGATGAAAGAGACCAAGGCTACACCGGTAACGCCATATGTTTCAAATCCATCAGCGGTGGGACCTACACTATCACCAGCATTGTCGCCGGTGCAGTCGGCAATAACACCAGGATTACGCGGATCGTCTTCCTTGATACCGAAGACGATTTTCATCAAGTCGGAACCGATGTCAGCGATCTTGGTGAAAATACCGCCGGCGATACGCAGAGCACTGGCGCCCAGAGATTCACCTACGGCAAAACCAATAAAGCTGGCTCCGGCCAGATCGCGCGGAACAAAGAGCAGGATGATCAGCATCATGATCAGCTCAACACAGACCAGCAGAACACCGATGCTCATGCCGGCATCCAGAGCGATGTTTAAAAGCTTCAGCGGTTTTCTCTCCAGAGCGGAGAAAGCGGTACGGCTGTTGGCCAGGGTATTCATGCGAATGCCATACCAGGCAACACTATAGGAACCAAGTATACCTATGACGGTCCAGCCCAGGATAATAAGTACACCGCTGACCGGCGTGTCCTGTAGGAACCCAAAATAAAAGGCGATACAAAAACCGATAAAGGCGAATAAGACGCAAAGCAGTTTTCCCTGCTGCAAAAGATATGTTTTGCAGGTCTCATAAATAGTAGCGGCTACATCAAGCATTGATTGATGAGCTTCCAGCTTACTTACCTTGATGAACTGGTATAAACCGAACAGCATACCCAGAGCGCATACTACAAGACCCAGGTACAGCAAGTTATTCTGTCCAGCGGTCAGGGTGGGAATGATCAAGTCGGCTTCACTGGCCATAACCAGGGCTGGCGACACCAGCAGTGCGATCAGAGCGAATAGGCCACTTGAGATAAATCTGGCCCAATTCTTAATGGGTGTCATTTAACAAATCACTTCCTTAATAATAGTCGAATTTTTGTAATTCTCTGCAGGCGGTCCATCTTCCGGGGCGGGATAAAAGACCTCTCTGCTGTTTTTTACCCTCTCCCTGGGGATAGCGGCTTACCGCGGAGAATTATTTGGTAAAAACAACACAAAATACATCTGTCATATAACAAGTATTGTATGCTTTTTTCCCCTGTTCATTCAAACCTCCTTTAACACAAAAATAGACAGGCCCTCTTAACCGGGTAACAGAACCTGAACCGATGATAGCTGTTTATAAAGTGATATAAAAACATATTATACGTAATAAAAAGAAATGGGAAATGGCATATTTCTTTGAAATTTAATAATTAGGGTAAAAAACCTTTCTAACAGGCAATTTAACAAGCTATATTGAATCAGGGCTTGACTTGTCAGCTGGCTTATGTAAAGCTAAAATCGCAGTAGATTCGAGTTGTCAATTCACTAATCATACCTATAACTTGATCATTTCTATGAAATGATGCAGGATTCGCGCCGTTAATCCCCATATTACTTCACCCTCCCAGATATAGAAATACTGCGGCAGAATCCCCTGACGGAACGGGTAATTCTTGCCCTGGGGTATCAGTTCAAGAGGAAAATCATCAGGGAAAGTAACCGATAGGCTCATCTGGTGACGTAAAGGCTCATGCTCCAGCAGATAAGAGAGCGGTACACAAAAGACCTTTTCCACTTCGTCGGGATTGGGGTCGATCGCTTCGGGATTATTTATTATACCGAGAAAAGGGATTATCAATATCCCGAAGGGACTGACCATGATGTCCAAGTCAGCCAGGACCTCGAAATCCTCGGGATACAGCCCCAATTCTTCACAGGTTTCGCGGACGGCAGTGTTTCTGGCGCTCCCGTCTTCAGGTTCACACATGCCGCCGGGGAAACATATTTCTCCGGGTTGATTGGACAGGTTCATAGACCTTTTTTCGAAAAGGACCACATATTCATCATCTTGTTTTATAAGAGGCAGAAGTACCGCTGTTTTAAAATGTCTCCTGTGATCCAGTATCTTGGGCGAGCGTTTGTGCAAGGCGCGGATTCTTTCTTCCAGTTGCTCCACTATTAAACACCTCGAAATTCAGGCTATTATCAAATTTTACTATATCATCTACAGTTAGGCACTTCAAGTGAGCAACCGGATAGTCCTTGAGTTCCTGAATCTTCGGCGGAAGGGAAGGATCATTTGTAAAAAGTTTAGAATTATTATCTTGAGACAAAGGAATAATGAACCAGTAGAATATATATAAGGAGGCGCCACTATGGATATCATGGTCATATTGATCGGACATCGGGTGGAGAGTGCCGTGAAGGTTCAGAGTGTATTGACCGAGAACGGGGATATAATCAAGACCCGCCTGGGTATCAATCGCGAGCTGACCAATGACGACGATGCTTCCGGGTTCATTTTCCTGGAGCTCTGCGGGGATCCAGACCGGATCAGGGATATGCATGAAGAGATCAATACCTTGAGTGACGTAAGAGCCGATTGCATGAGAATGGATCTTCCGGGCTGTTCATGTGAAAGATAGGCGATAGACGCTTAGTGAGTCACGGGACGGTTCTTCCGACTCATAATGAGTTCCAGGAACCGTCCTGTTTTTTGTTATACTATAGAAAATATGCTCTATTCCATAAATATGGCATGAGCTAAGGGATAAAGACTACATGAAGCGCCCCAGGGAAGCGATTGTTTTTATTTTACTAATCACGGAGGTGGAATAATGAGTGAACTATCACATCTAATGCAACCTATAAGCATCAAATCAATGGAAGTCCCGAACCGTCTGGTCATGCCGCCGATGGGTACTGGTCTTGCTCATCGGGATGGTACGGTTAGTAAGGCAAATCTAGCCTATCTGGAACGGAGAGCACAGGGCGGAGCCGGGCTTATAATCACCGAAATCACCTCGGTACATCCACAAGGCACTGCTGCTCCGGGAACGATATGTGCCTACGATGATTCCTTTATTCCCGGATTGGTCCAAATGGTTGAGGTCGTTCATGCTCGTGGAGGCAAGATCGCCATGCAGCTCCACCATGCCGGTAGGGAAAGCTTCTATCAACTGCAGAAGGGGCAGGCACTCGGGCCTTCTGCCGTACCCAGTTTAGTATACGGAATGAAGCCCAACGAAATGAATGAGGATGATATTCTTGCCGTGGTCCAGGCCTTTGGGAGCGCGGCGCTGAGGGCGAAAAAGGCCGGCTTTGATGCAGTTGAACTGCATGCCGCCCATGGCTATCTGCTTATGCAGTTCCTTTCCGCTCATGCCAACCAGCGCAGCGACAAATACGGCGGTGATCTGGGACAGAGGGCTCGCTTTATTGTGGAGTGTCTCCGGGAGGTTAGGAAGCAGACCGGGGAGGATTTCCCGATATCAATCAGGATCTCCGGTGAGGAAATGATTAAAAACGGTTATAGCATCGAAGATATGATACATATCGTACCCCAATTCGTAGAAGCCGGCGCCGACATGCTGCATGTTTCATTCGGGACTCACGGTACCCCGGGCGGTATGACCTGTGCTCCGGTAGAATATGAACCGGGATTTAAGATCGCTCTGGCCCGCCGGATCAAAGATGTGGTCGAGGTGCCGGTAATAGGGGTGGGCAGATTTACGGACCCGGTTATGATTAATGAGGCTATCGCACGGGGGGATGCCGACATGATCGCGGTGGGTCGTCAGCATCTCAGCGATCCGGATTTTTTGACCAATGCCTTAAATGGTAAAGGTGAGGCTACCCTTACCTGCCTGGCCTGTAATCAGGGCTGTATAGAACGTCTGGCTTTTGAGCAGAAGAGTGTTCGCTGTGCGATCAATCCCGAAACCGGGCAGGAACTGATCTACCCCCGGGAAAAAGTACCGAACCAACGGCGGGTATGGGTAATCGGCGGCGGACCGGCAGGACTTACTGCAGCGTCTGAAGCAGCCCGGCTGGGTCACCAGGTGACTTTATTCGAGAAAGGTGAACAGGTGGGGGGGCAAGTCCTGCTGGCAGCCCGGGCACCTTATAAAGAACCCTATGGCCGTTTCATCGAACAATTGGCTGCACGGGCCACAAAGCACGGAGCTGTGATCAAAACCGCCCAGGAGATAACAGAAGCTGATCTGGACCCGCAATCACTTGATATGATTATTGTGGCCAGCGGGGGACAAAATGCAAAACTTGACATCCCCGGAGCCGAGCTACCCCTGGTATGTGACGCATGGACATTACTAAAGGGAGAGACCCCGGTAGGCCAGAAGGTCGTAGTCATCGGGGGAGGCCTTATCGGCATGGAAGCCGCTGATTACCTATACGCACACGGAGCTCAAGAGGTAATGGTAATCGAAGCCCAGCCCCAGTCTCCGGTTTTAAAACTTACTTCACACGGCTATATGCTGCATAAGCGCCTGCGTCAGGCCGGTTTCAGACTGGCTACAGATACCCGGCTCAAGGAGATTGAAAGCGATGGAATTATAATAGAACATGATGGCAACGAAGAGCGAATATCGCTAGACCAGGTGGTAGTTGCCGTCGGCACGCAGCCGATCGATAATCTTAAGGCCGCGGCAGAAGCCAGAGGTATAACTTGTGCTGTAGTAGGCGACGCCGTTGCTACCCGCAGAATAATTGAGGCGGTTGAGGAAGGCGCCCGGGCTGCTTGGGAGATCAATTAACCACTGATAATTTTTTTAAATAAGGAGAAACCGGTGAAAGCACATGAAAAGCGCCTGCTCGCCAAACTTTTCCCTGATTTATATGTGGAAACCATATTGGATGTCCCGCTTGATGAATTGATGGCTCGTGGTATCCGGGCATTTATCATCGATTTGGACAATACTACAACCCATTGGAACAGCAATGATCTGAGCACGGAAGTACAAGAGTGGTTTGCCCGCCTTAAGGAGTTGGAGATGAAAGCCTGTTTCCTCTCGAACAACCGGGAACAAAGGGTTATGGCTGTGGCTGCCAGCTTGGACCTGCCTTATGTCTTTCGGGCTCAAAAGCCGCGTAGGGGAGGTTACCGCCAGGCCATGGAAGTGATGGGGTCAGACCTGTTATCAACCGCCGTGATCGGAGACCAGATCTACACGGATATTCTCGGGGGCAATCGTACTGGGCTGTATACTATCCTGGTCAAGCCGATACATACTCGTGAATTTATGGGCACTAAGATATCACGGATGTTTGAAGGACCGGTATTGTGGCGCATCCGCCGAGGGAATTAACCAGAGACGGGGTAAATTCACCCTGATTAACACGGATTGGTTAACTGAATTGCGAGTTTGACATAAGATGCGCAATAAGGATTTTTTTAATTAGCCACAGATGAACACAGATGGACACAGATTATATGTACAATGGCATTAATAATTATGCGAAGCAATCCCAACGTGTCATTTCCGTGAAAACTCGCATACTTGTCATTGTTATAAAAACCCTCGTCTTTGTCTTTGCGAGGACCCGGCACTCAGGGAAGCCAAATATAAACGGCTACTTAATATGCATTACTATAATAGACTGAAACTAATTTATTGAGTGCCGGGGACGCGGCAATCTTCCCCGGGGGTTTATAGCTTAAAGATTGCTTCGCTGCGCTCGCAATGACAGGACGGGGTCCTTCAAATCTAATCTGTGTGAATCTGTGTTAATCTGTGGCAATAAATCGTATTCCTGACCCAGCTCTGTTGCACATCATATCTCAACTGCGAAAGTTGAGCTAATCATAAAGGGGGGCTGAACAATGGAGATAAATACGGAGACCAAGGTTTTGGGTCTGCTGGGTAATCCCCTGGGGCACAGCCTGTCCCCCCTGATGCACAATGCATTTTTTCTCAAGGCGGGATTGAACTGCGTTTACCTTCCATTTCAAGTGCCACCCGATGACTTGGCCAGAGCAGTGGAAGGCATACGTGCCTTAAACATCACCGGGGTGAATGTTACTATTCCCTTTAAGGAAAGCGTTATCCCATATCTGGACGAACTATCTCCAACTGCAGAATCCTGCGGTGCAGTAAATGTGATAAAGAACCATAATGGACGACTTATAGGCTTCAATACTGATGGCACAGGCTTCATGGCCGCATTGCGTGAAGAGTCGGTGCAGGTGGAAGGGAGCCGGGTCCTCTTTATTGGGGCAGGCGGTGCTGCTAGGTCTCTGGCCCTGATCCTGGGGCAGGAGAATGCAGCACATATAGATTTTCTGGACACCGATTACCAACGTGCCCATGCTTTATCGGAGACTTTGGGCAGCAAAAGCCATTGTACATCACGGGCTGCTCTGATGAATGACGCCAGTTTTCTGGAGTTCAGTGCCGGTTCAGATATTATTATCAATTGTTCCCCGATCGGGATGTACCCTCATGTCGACCAGTCACCGGTTAATAACCTTGACGTACTAGATACCCGGAGCGTTTTATGCGATATTATTTATAACCCGCTGAATACCCGTTTCCTGGAAATAGGGCAGGCCAGGGGACTGAAAACCATTAATGGCCTGGGCATGTTTATCAATCAGGGGGCGTTTACCCTGGAGATTCTGCTGGGAATCACCCCGGACCGCGAGTATATGAGAAGCATCCTGGAAGCGCAGTTGGGGATGCAATAATGACTTTATCGACCAGCAATCAGGAACGGGGTTTTACATTAATAGAACTGATGGTTTTCCTGGGTTTGCTGGCAGTAGTCGTGCTCATAGCCACTCCCAGCCTCAACGGACTCCTGGAAAGGTTCAAACTTGATGCTGATGCCCGACAATTAGCCTGGATTTATAAGCAGGCCCGCCAGGATGCAGTGATCAAGGGGAAACCACAGACCATCTTTATATACCCTGCTAGCGAAGAATACCGCTGGTATTCTGATGGGAAATATCGCAATTACCGAGCCAGCAAAGGGATCGATATTGCTTCGGCAAATTATGCTTCATATACCCCGGGCGGTCCGCCGGCTTGTTCGTTCACCATAACCGGGGTGCCTGCGCATGCAGGTACCACAGTACTAAGAAACCAAAATGGAGATACCCGGTATGTAATCGTGAGTGCAGTAATAGGAAGGGTGCGGGTTTCGCGCACGCCGCCTACCAATTGGACAACTGATGAAACATATTAATGATACAGGGGAGGTTTAACGCATTGCTCAAGTATGTTACCGCCGGCGAATCGCATGGAAAAGGTTTGATAGGAGTTATTGAAGGGTTGCCTGCCGGCGTACCAGTCAGTGAAGCTAGCATCAACGCACAGTTGGCTCGTCGCCAAAAGGGATATGGCCGGGGTGGCCGCATGAAGATCGAAAGCGACCGGGCTGAGATAATGTCAGGGGTTCGGGGAGGCCTGACTCTGGGCAGTCCGCTCAGTTTTATCATATATAATCGCGATTATGAAAACTGGCAGGAAATCATGTCCCCCGGTCATTGTGAGCGGCTAGAGGAAAGAACGGTAGAACGTCCGCGACCAGGACATGCTGACCTGGCAGGAGCCATGAAATACAACCACCGGGATATGCGCAATATACTGGAAAGAGCCAGTGCCCGGGAAACTGCGGCTCGGGTAGCTATGGGGTCTATTTGCAGCCAATTACTACAGTCATTTGATATATATATCTATAGCCAGGTTATATCGATCGGGAGTATCAGTGCAGTGCCTCGTATAGTAGATGCCGGCAACCTGAAAGAAGTCTGCGATGCGATCGAAGCTTCACCGGTCCGCTGTGCGGACGTTCAGAGCGGAGAGGCGATGATGGCTCTGATCGATTCGGCCAAACAAGAGGGTGAATCTCTGGGGGGGAGCTTCGAACTGGGTGTTCTGGGAGTGCCGCCAGGTTTGGGCAGTCACGTCAGCTGGGACACTAAACTCGATGGACGCATAGCTGGAGCTTTAACCAGTATACCTGCCATCAAGGCGGTTGAAATCGGCGAGGGCTTTGCTAATGCAGCCCGTCCTGGCTCACAGGTCCATGATCAGATATTCCTGAATGATGAGAAGCGGATATATCATCAAACCAATCGGGCGGGAGGTCTGGAGGGCGGCATAACCAATGGTGAAACCGTATGGGCCCGGGCATATATGAAGCCGATACCTACCTTGTATAAACCGCTGCAGACGGTTAATACCCGTGAGTGGCAGGGAGAAAAGGCAGTGGTTGAGCGTTCCGATATTTGTGCGGTACCAGCGGCAGCCGTAGTCGGAGAGGCCATGCTGGCCTTTGTCATGGCTCAGGCATTCCTGGAGAAATTCGGATCGGACCATGTGGGCGAAATCATAGAATCCTGGCAGCGTTATCACGCCTATTTGAAAAAGGAGTGGCAATGGGAAAAAAGAACATAATTTTAGTGGGATTCATGGGTACAGGCAAGAGTACCGTCGGATGGCGCCTGGCCCAAAGACTTCACATGGATTTTATCGATATGGATAAAGAGATCGAAAGGATCACTGGCCTGACCGTGAGTGATTTCTTCCGACGTCACGGGGAGGTTCGTTTCCGTTCAGAGGAAAGGGTTCTGGCCGCCAAGCTTGCCCAGAAGGAAAATATGGTGATTGCGACTGGCGGAGGGGTAGTTCTCCAGCAAGAAAACATCCAGGCGCTGGGGAGCAGTGGTATCATTATTCGTTTGGAAGCCTCACCGGAAGAGATACTGAATCGTGTAAATCGTAAAAAGGGCACCCGACCATTATTGAACCGGACGATGAATGCCGAAGATATCAGCGCAATACTGGATAAACGCGAACCGCTCTATGCCTGTGCCCGCTATCGGGTCTATACCAGCGGTAAGGATGTAGAGGAAGTAGTAAACGAGATCATGGATATACTCAAGCAGGAAGACAGGTGAGAAAATGCTGGAATTAGCAGTTGAACTGGGACCACGCTCTTATAATATTTCGATAGAGAACAACCTCTTATCAGCCTGCGGTCGTTTAGCCCGTGGCTTGAATAGTAATGAAAAGGCTCTGCTGGTCAGTAATCCTAAAGTTTTTAACCTTTATGGGAATGCCGTGGCCGACGCCCTTGATGCCGCCGGATTTGAAATAACCGTGGCATTAATGCCTGACGGTGAGGAATACAAGAACCTGGAGATTGCCAGTGAAGTGCTGGATGCTGCGGTAGGGGCGCGCCTGGAGCGAGGCAGTCTGCTCTTTGCTCTGGGGGGCGGCGTAGTAGGCGACCTGGCCGGTTTTGTAGCGGCAATATACCAGCGCGGGATCGATTTTATCCAGATCCCTACCACTCTTTTAGCCCAGGTTGACAGTAGCGTGGGCGGCAAGGTCGCAGTTAATCATCCGCAGGGCAAAAACCTTATCGGAGCTTTTCATCAACCCCGGGCCGTCATCATAGATCCTCTGACTCTGAATACCCTGGAAGATAGAGATTACCTCAGCGGTTTGGGCGAGGTAGTGAAGTATGGCATAATATATGATAGTCAGTTTTTTGAGTTTTTGGAGGATTATGCTGACAACATTGCCCAGCGGGACAATGAAACCATTGCCCAGCTGATTTATCATTCGTGCCGCATCAAAAGCGAGATAGTGGCTCAGGATGAGCGAGAGGCCGGCCTAAGGGCCATCTTGAATCTGGGTCATACCTTTGGCCATGCGGTTGAAACCCTGACCGGTTATGGCACCCACCGGCACGGAGAAGCTGTGGTTATGGGCACTCGAGCTGCTGCCCATTTGGCAGCAGATCTGGGATATATCACCGAGGGTGAACGACAGAGGATCAGCAGGTTATATAAACGGCTTAAACTTGATTTCACCTTCCCGGAACTTGATCCAAGCCAGGTATATCAGTCCATGTTGGGCGACAAGAAAGTAAGCGGACAGAAGTTGCGATTGGTACTGCCCCGGGGAATAGGGCGCTATGTGATCATCGATGATCCGGGTCAGGACAGGCTGATGTATGCAGCCATAATAGCTCAACAAGAGTAAGGAGGCAGAAAACATGAACATCAGAGAAGCTCTGGAAATAGCCGTCAAAGATGAGGCCCAGGCAGTAAAATTCTATAAGGACCTGGTTGGTAAGGCCGAGGATCCTGAAACCAGAGTGATGCTGGAGCAGATCGCCCGGGAAGAGGAAGGCCATTTAAAGCGCATCAGCGACCGGTTGAAAGCTATTAAATTGTTGGGGTAGGTCAATGAGCGGCAGCACCGCCATGACCGGCAAACATAATGCTGCCTGCAAATACCAGGATCAGGATCAATACCAGCAAAATAACCGCCAGGATCAGCTTGCGGCGAACATGTTCATCGCCTTGAGCATATTCCGCAAATAGATGAGTGGCCCAAACCGTACTGCCGGAGAACAGCAGAACAACAGCGAATTGAATCCATTTGGGAATGGATGCATAGCCACCTTCATTCAGGTGGGACCAAAGCGTATGGCTGTAATAGGCTAGTACGATGAATTCAATCAATCCAGCAGCATATTGATAGACCAGGCTTTGCTTCTGCATGGCAGTATTGACTTGAAGCAGGCCTCGGATCTCTTCCTGAGTGGCTATGTTGGTGCGGCTGTTCATAATATCTATCTTGCTCTGTACGACCTCAATAGCAGCTCGATAGTTTTCCTGCACAATTTTCAACTCGTTCAGCGTATTATGCAGGTCTTCCAGGCGCTGCTGGTAGCTCTCGGTCAAGTGATCAAGCAAGGCCGGAGGCAATTCTAGCCCGGGCTCGTGGCGGAATTGTCTTTTCACAGTAGCCAGCAATGACTCCAAACGTTTGATTCCATCGATAATGAGATTATGGTCTCCTGCCAGCATTGCATAGGCGGTAGACAATCCTTCGATCTCTTTTTCCAATTCCTCAGCGACCATCAGAGTCGCCTGGGTCATTACCAACTTTGAGTGCAGGATGCCGATGAGCTTCTTGTCCAGCTCGTCCTTTTCCCGTCGGATAGCCATATCACGGTCATGCAGCAGGCCATCCAGCATGTGCAATTGGATGATATTGCCGTGTATTAATGGTAAACGGCGGAATAAGAACTGAACAGAACGTGGTTCGGGTTCATCCAACCCGCAGAGATACCAGGCCTCACCTCGGCTCCGATTATTAGACAAATTTGCTATCATTCCCCGGGGCATAGGTATGGAATCGGGCTCCTGGCAGGAAACCAAGGCACAGGCCTTGGCAAGGAGGGCTTCCCAGGGTTGCTGCATAGCGCAAAGAACCGTAAGCTTTCCCATCAAATCATCGGTGTTGAAAGCGGACTGGTTTTCCCAGGTATCCAGTTGCTCGATTTGCGCAGACCAGTCGGAGGCCTCGCTGCTGAGCCTGATGGCTAAGGCGGTCATGCGAGTGTTCATACAGGGGATCTGATAATATATGGCAGAATCATCGGCCAGATAAGCATTTTTATTCTTCTGGCATAATACGGAATGGGCATCCCATTGGGTTATCAGGCTTTGAAGAGAATCGGTATCGCTTTCGAGAAAGAAATAGTAGCGAAGTACAAAACTTTTGATAATTGAAAACACCGCCTTTCTATAAGCAAAAGGTAATAAATTGTATAAAAATATGGGACCATAATAAAATTTTGGCAATATAGGTTGATACTGACCAAGGACCATTGTACAATAAAGTAGTATACCTCAGCATCATTTTTTCTGACAATTTATCATATCTTCTACTATCATAACAATAGCTTTGAACCGAGGAGAAAGCAATATGGCTATGCAACGCAAAAGGATGGGTGACCTTTTATCTGATCTCGGTGTTTTAAGTCACGAACAAGTCGAATCAGCGCTGGCCGATCAGGTCAAAACCGGAGAGAAACTTGGCCAGATCCTGGTACGCCGAGGTTATATCACTGAACAACAATTGTTGGAGATCCTGGAATACACCCTGGGAATCCCGCAGGTGCAAATCAGCAAGCTGCAGATTGATCCGGAAGCTGTTCAATTATTATCCCCTCAGTTGATCCGTCTTCACAAAGTATTACCAATATCTCGCCAGCGCAATTCGCTGACGGTGGCTATGGCTGATCCTTTAAATCAACGGGCCATTGACGATATGCGCATGGCGTGCGCCCTGGACATAATACCCGTTCTGGCCAGCGAGAGAGACCTGGAAGCAGCAATAAGGCAGCATCTGGCCTTTCGCCTCGACCCTAACATGGAAAGGATCCTCCAGGAGATGAATCAGGAGAGCCGTGCCCTGCAATCGACCAGGCCGGTACAGGCAGTCAAAGTGGAAGACGAAGCTCCGATCATTCGCATGGTGAATTCTATCATCACTCAGGCAGTTAGCGGCCGGACCAGTGACATACATATCGAACCCCAGGAGACTGAGACCCGGGTGAGGTTTAGGGTCGACGGCGAATTGTACGAGGTGCTTACCCTGCCGCTCAACACCCTGGGCGCAGTGGTATCCCGTCTTAAGATAATGTCAGGGATGGACATTGCGGAAAAGAGATTGCCTCAGGACGGACGTTTCCGTATGACGATTGAAGGTCGTGAAATTGATTTCAGGGTTTCCTCGCTGCCGACCAATCATGGTGAAAAGATCGTAATGCGGATATTGGACCGACATGCGGCACTTGCTCGCCTGGATCAACTTGGTCTCAGTCATGAGAATCTCGAGAAATTGCTCAACCTCGGCCGCAGACCGCATGGTCTGGTGGTGGTGACCGGTCCGACCGGTTCAGGAAAAACCACCACACTCTATTCGCTTTTGAATGAGATCAATTCCCCCGATAAGAATATTATTACCTTGGAAGACCCCATTGAATATTCCCTGCCGGGCATAAACCAGGTGCAGATCAACACTAAAGCCGGTCTCACCTTTGCCAGCGGGTTACGCTCCATACTGCGGCAGGACCCAGACGTGATAATGGTGGGGGAAGTTCGGGACGGCGAAACCGCCCGACTGGCAGTCCAGGCAGCTCTCACCGGGCATTTGGTGCTGACCACCCTGCATACCAACAGCGCATCAGGTGCCCCGGCTCGGTTCAACGATATGGGGATCGAGGATTTTTTGCTGGCTTCAGCGCTGACCGGCGTTGTGTCGCAGAGACTCGTTCGAAAGCTTTGTCCGAATTGCCGGCAGACGTATATCCTGGATGAGGATACCGCTCAACGACTGGAGATACCCCATGAGGCAGGCAATACTTTTTTTCGGGCCAACGGATGCAATAGCTGTCGGCAGTTAGGCTATCAGGGCCGTTTGGCGATACATGAAATACTGGTAACCGGTCCCGAAACCAGGGTTCATATTGGCCGGGGAGATAATTCGGAGGCTGTCATAGAAAAAGCAGCGATAGATGAGGGCTTGATACCCATTCGCACCGACGGAATAAACAAGGCCAGGCAGGGGTTGACCTCACTGGAAGAAATAATGAAGGTAGTATTGTTAGGGGGATAGTACTATGGCCAATGTCAGTGCAGTAGATGTGGTAAAGAAAGGCGTTGAGGCAGGGGCGTCGGATATCCACCTGACGGTATTCAGACCGCCGTTGTTCAGAATAAACGGCCGGATCAACCCGGCTGCTGAATTTGAGATACTCAATGCGGAGGATACCATAAGACTGGGTCAGGAACTGATCCCCAACGAAAAGGTGCGCCTTCAACTGGAGGAAAACGGTCAAGCTGATTTTTCCAGCGCTTTTCCCGGAGTTGGCCGGGTCAGGGTCAATCTGTACATACAGCGGGGTTCGTGGGCAGCCGCCCTGCGTCTGATACCGGTCAACGTACCCGAGTTGAGCAGCTTGAACCTGCCTCCCATAATCGCTGAACTTGCCCAGAAGGAAAGCGGACTGGTATTGGTAACCGGGGTTACCGGAAGTGGAAAGTCTACCACGCTGGCGGCCATGATCAACCTGTTGAACCATACTCGCAATGGCAGTATATTGACCCTGGAGGATCCCATAGAGTATTTGCACCGGCACGGCACCTGTATAATCAACCAGCGTGAGATAGGCACCGATACCGCGAGTTTTGCTCTGGCCCTGCGGGCGGCTTTGCGCCAGGACCCGGATGTCATACTGGTTGGAGAGATGCGCGATCTGGAGACTATATCTACCGCCCTTACCGCAGCAGAAACCGGACACCTGGTTTTCGCTACTCTTCACTCCGGCAGTGCTGCCCAGACCGTAGAACGCGTAGTTGATGTTTTTCCACCCCATCAACAGGGGCAGGTCCGCATTCAGCTGGCGAATTGCCTGCAGGGCATCATAACCCAGCAGCTGGTTCCCAAAGCGGATGGTTCCGGCCGGGTGTGTGCTACTGAGATACTGGTGGCTACACCCGCCATACGCAACCTGATTCGAGAGAATAAGGTGCATCAGATAGTATCATCCATCCAGACCGGCAGCAGCATGGGGATGATGACCATGGAGAAGGCATTGAAAATGCTTTACCAAAAAGGCCAGATATCATTGGAGGAAGCCAATAAGCGGTCAAATAATTCTGAGCTATAGAGGCATGGAGTATACTATTGATAGGGAGTGATGGCAATGGAATTTGCCTACCGGGTAAGAGACCGGCAGGGTAACATAAGTAAAGGCAAGTTGGAAGCCGAGGATAAGAATACGGTCATTGCCAGCCTCGTCAATCAGCAGTACTACATACTCTCCCTTGAACAATCTCAGCCACGACGAGAGGTATCTTTTAAATCAGGATTTAAAAAGGTTAATGTCCGGGATCTGGTAGTTATGACCCGTCAGCTGGCCACCATGATGGCGGCAGGACTGCCAATCCTGAGATCGCTGAGCATTTTGGCGGAACAGGCAACCAACAAGCGACTGAAGAATGCTCTGGTGTCTGTGCACGAAAATATTCAGGAGGGAGAAGCCCTCTGGCAGGCTTTAGCCAAACATCCCGGTATTTTTTCCCCAATATTCATTAACATGATCCGGGCCGGTGAAATGGGCGGTGTCATGGAACCGATCCTGGAAAGGCTCAGTGAACATCTGGAGCGGGAACAAGAGATTAATTCTAAAATCAAATCAGCATCCATCTATCCCACTATCATACTTGGTTTGGCCATAGTTATGGTTATTGGCATAATCGTGTTTGTCATGCCCACCTTTGTTACTATGTTTGAGGACAGCGGGGTTACTTTGCCGGCGCCTACCCGAGCTTTGCTGGCTTTTAGCAATTTTTTGAGGAATGATTGGCTATTTCTAATAGCGGGGATTAGTGTTTTAGTTTATATATTGAAACGCATCGCGCGGACCCCGGGAGGGAGATATTTTTACGATAGTTTATATCTTAAACTGCCGGTATTGGGGAACACCTTATCACGGATAGCTGTAGCGCGATTTGCCCGTACCATGGGTACTCTGGTAAAGTCGGGCATACCCATTTTACAGGCTCTGGAGGTAGTGCAGGATGTGGTGGGCAATGCAGTCGTCAGCCGGGCTATTGCTGACGCCCGGGAGAGTATTAAAGAAGGAGACCCGATAAGCATCCCGCTTCAAGCTACTGGTATTTTCGAACCGATGGTAGTGCAGATGATAGCTGTAGGTGAAGAAACCGGTTCCCTGGACGAAATGCTGGTCAGTATGGCTCAGTATTTTGATCGGGAGATAATGTATATGATCGATTCGTTAATGGCAGTAGTAGAACCACTGCTTATCATGCTGGTGGCTGTATTAGTAGGAGGCATCGTAGTTGCAACTTTAATGCCCATTTTCGACATTGCCAATACCATTGCTTAATAAAGATGAAAATGACCGAAAGGGTGGTGAAACAATAGGGGGTTCATTGTAATTTTGTAGCCAAAATATATTTAGGGGAGGTTATTAGATGTTGATCAAACTTAGAAAGATGATGAAGAGAGAAGAGGGGCAGAAGGGCTTTACCTTAGTCGAATTAATAATCGTCATGGCCATCCTGGCCATCCTGGCCGCACTGGCGGTACCCAAGTTCGGCACAGTATTAGGTAGCGCGAAAGAAAAAGCCCGGACTCAAAACCATGAAATGATCCTCAATGCAGCCGATCTTTATGTAGCCAGCGAAACTAACGACGATGCCGGGTACGCAGCTGCTCTAAACGATGCTCCGATCGACGACACTCACGCGCTGGTCACCAAAGGTTATCTGAAAAAGGCCCCTGTCGACCCTATTTCTGATGGGAATTATACTCTTTCGGTTACAGTGAGCAGTGGGGCGATTACTTCTGGGAGTGTAACTCCATAAACATTTCAATTATTGTGATCATGAAGGCTACCGGTTGAAGTTCAGACCGGTAGCCTTAGTTTCATTGTTTGGGAGTAAGGTATATCATATGGTGGATCAACCGCAAAAAGCCAAAGCGGCACAAGTGCTATTCTTAACTTCATTTGTCATTTTTGTGGCCGTCATTCCCTGGATTGTGCGTCTAAAGATTTGTCCGATCGATAATAATATCTTCTTGTTCTGGACCGGACTCCATTCGGTTAATGACTTCTACAGCTATTACAAGAGCATTTTGGTAATATTGGCCGGAGTTCTATCTCTTATCGCTCTGGCAATGGCCCTGCTTAAAGCAGAGATTAACTTGAACAGGACCTGGTTTTATATCCCGCTGTTCTTTTATGCAGGGTTGATAGTGCTATCCGGCATAAATTCTGATTATCAAACTATAGCCTGGCTGGGTGGTCCCGACCGACGTGAAGGGGCTCTGGTCTTACTGGCTTATCTGCTGGTTTGTTTTGTAACCATGAACATGTTAAGGACTAAGCGCCAGATTAAAATTATCCTTATAGCCTTGATGGTTTCTGCGGGCCTGTTAGGGATCCTGGGCATCAGCCAGTATTATGGTTTCAAACTGATCACATCCGCGTTGGGACAATACCTGATAATACCGGCTGGTCTCCGTGATACCTTCCATCTAGTGCCATCCAGCAACACTGTGCTTGCTACCTTATACAACCCCAACAATGCCGGAATGTATTTTGCCATGGCTTTTGTTTTAACCCTGGTAGATTTTTTTCACATTAGCAAGCCCAGAGGGCAAATAATGCTGGGGACGATATGCTGCATCACCTTTGCCAGCCTGCTGGGGACATACGCACGGGGGGCCTGGATCGGCACATGTCTATCCTTGATATTGACCGTGTGGCTTTTGCGCAAGACTATCATCCAAAGGCGGCTGCCGGCTTTACTCATCACTTTTTGTTTGCTGCTTACCTATTTGATAATGAACCAAACTGGATTGGCTGCCTTGAATACCCGGATGGGTTCAATAGGTACTGACATAAGCCAAGCCCAGCTTGCAAACCCTTGGGTCCCCAATAACTCAGATAATGGAGTTATTCAAGGTGAATATGGGAATGTAAGGCTAAGGTTGGACAATAATGAGTTAACCCTGCAAGCACCGGGACAACCACCTTTGAAGATACGAGTTAAAGAAGGAAGATTAAGTTTTTACGACGATCAGAACGAGAAAATCAGGCTGGGAGCAGATAATCGAAAGAACTGGTATTTCAGAAGCCCGAAATATAAAGATTATTCGATGTGGCTCAACAATGATCGTTTATCTTTGGTTATAGGCGATGTTGCGCTACCGGAGCTGAGGATAATTGATGGAAACTATCTGTGGTTCGGGTCGCAGTTGACATCATCGTTAACTGGAATTGAGAGTAATAAGCATACTCTGATCCTTAGGAATAAGGTTAATGATATGCTTTCTATAAAACTGGAGGAGGGTAAAATCGTCTGCTCGGATCGGGACGACCGTATTCTACCCTTACAACGGATCCAGGATAGGGCTTGCTATATGATTGCGGATTCACGTTTTGCCGATTATCTCCTGATCCAAAAGAATAACATTTTGCTTATAGATAAAGGGGGCAGGCGAATACGCTTTGAGTTCACCGACCAGGGAGTTTTAAATCTGGATGTCTTTGGCCGCAGAGTACCGGTAAAACCAGCAGCTAGCCTGGGATTTGCGGGCAGAGAAAGTATGTTTTCCAATCGGGGATACATATGGTCAAGAACCCTGCCTTTACTTAAGGATGCTATTTGGCTGGGCCACGGACCGGATACCTTTTTTATCTACTTTCCGCAGGACGACCGCATTGGAAAGTATTTGTACCTCTATTCTGCCGAGGCTGTAGTGGATAAACCCCACAACCTCTATTTGCAGACCTGGATGAATACAGGTTTGCTATCGTTATTAGCCTTGATTGCCCTATTCGGATATTACATAATATCCAGCCTGAAGCTGTATAGCAGAGATAGAAAGGAAGACTTGTTTTCTTCCGTGGGGATAGGCTGTCTGGCCGCAGTTATAGCCTATTTGATCAGCGGTTTTGTTTATGACAGCAATATTTCTGTTGCTCCGGTATTCTGGGGATTGCTGGGCCTGGGTATCGCCTGCAACCTATTGTACCGGCAGTCAATTGATAAAATTACTTGGGATTTATAAAATAGCTGGAATAAGATGCCCTCTCATAACAGCGGGAATCTATATACCGGCTAAAAAAACGCAAAATATTTCTATATGCCGCTTCTTTCGAATAGTAGTATATGTCGCCTATGATTCGGTATCGGGGTTGGTTGCTCTCGCGCAATCCGGTAGTTAGAAAGTCGGTGTCTGTAGGCTGTACGAAGTTAGGTGGGACTCAGCTTGTTATGACGGTCTTTTGTAAGCGAGGGATTATGGAGTGATATGGTTAATAGTTTCCCGTTCCGCTGTTTCTCTATTATATATTATGAGTCTTATGATAACGTGGGAACCAATGCCTGAACAATAGAAGGCATATGAGAAGGAAGCATCCGGTAAGTAACCCATCGTAATGAATGCTCAAATAAGCCATGGCAATAACAGGCAGTAGCAATACCTGCGTAGCAAACCGTAATTTTTCGTTATGTTTTATTTTTTCGGCTAAAGGCGGTGAATTGCGGTAATACCACTCCACAAAAGAGACTCCCGGTCCGGTGGTTAGTAAAAATTCATCGCGAAATTGGCGCAGGAGTTCAACCTGTGGTGCCATAATAGAGCCGTAGGCAGCAGTGGCGATAAAACAGCCTCCCAGATTGGGAAGGGAAGGGGGAGGAACAACCGGATTGACACTGCTCACGCGAACCCGAGTCCCGGTAATCGAGGCTGGATTTGGGATGCGGTCGGGGATGGCGTTTTTGGTTCTGGCGGAGGCTTTTATCCGGAGAATTTCATTACCGGCTGTACTTTGTGCAGCCATTTCGTAGAACAAAACATTGGAAAATGCTTTATTGCTTCCATTGACGCTGGTAGTATTGGAAAAGGACAAGGTGAAACTGCCCGTGGCCAGACACCCGGTTTGCGAACTGTTGCGAAACATAATGTCACCAACCGGATCATAGTTGCGAATATAGATATCAAAATCATTACTGCCCGGCGAGATAGAGGTATCGTAATTAATGGTAAAGGCATTTGCTTTCGATATTTGTTTGTCCATATAAAGGCCGACAGTTCTAATCTTCTGGTGGGCCTGCCAACGCGCCTGGGTTTGCAGATAGGATTTATTGGCCAGGTGGAATATAAATGAGGCGGCAGTTATTACCACTAATGCTATAGTCAATGAGATTATAAGCTCAACCAGAGTCATTCCCTGGTTTGAACATGACCGCTTATACAAATTGGCTCCCTCCTCTCCCCGCAGTAATCAGCTAATAACTCCTGAAATCAACTATCTAATGTTAATCCCGTTTAGTTGTCTACCCGGCAATAGCAATTTCCTGGTGTTCCAGGTGGTTCCTTCGGGAGAAACGAGGATTTCACCGTATTTGCTTACCGCCATAAATTGTACACTGCTATAATCACAATGAATAATATCTAAAAGGTCGGATGTGGATGGGGGAACCCCCCGTTGGATCCAATTGGCCCCGCCATTGCTGGATGAGAAAATAGCTCCATTACTGCCATCAACCCCACAGGTAACCATAAGATTATTCATGGTGGCTATTCCATTAAGCCGGGTTACATTTATAAGCACCTGGGATTGCCAGAATGTACCATCACCTGACCATAAAAGCGTACCATTTTCACCGGTAATAATATATCCTTCCTGACTCGGGGGGGCATTTTTACCCCAGTTAATTGCGTTTAGGGTTTCTCCAAGGGTAAGGCCATATTTCCCAGCCAGATAGCCTTCAACCTGTTTGCGTTCCCCAAAGTTAAGCTGTCGGTTAAAGACTATAATTTCAGCAATATAACCACTAAAATAGTCGGATGGGCTGCCTCCAATGCAAGTCTCTGAACCCGGGATGTCGATTTGCTGGTTTGCTCCCCCGATGCCTGCTATGTGCTGCCCGGTTCCATTATAATAGCCTGATATATCCTTTATACAAGCGTTTGGAGCGTTTGCGATGGTCAATAAGGAAAAGGATCCGGGAATGGCACCAGATTCGTAATTAATATACCAGATGGGACTGGTGCTAATTCTCACGCCGATTTCACTGGTTATTGCATAGCTGTTCCCAGGTAAGGTGGGGTTGAGGGTCATTATAGGGTTATTGTTAGTGGGGTTTGTTACTAAAAATATGGTGCGGCCCGAGGTTCCCCCCGCTAATATATTTTGTATGGTCAAACGGTCGTTAGCTTCATTGAAAAGAATAGCCGACTTCCCATTGACCTGATTGGTGGATAGTTCCGGTCCAAAATAGTTAATTGAGGGGGGAGGGCCCGGGATTGTGATCGGCGGAATTGCAGCAGCATCGTTATTATTATTGCTGCGATCATTCCAGGTTTGCACTCGTCCATCCTGCTCAATAACCCCATGTCCGGCATCCAGCCATAGCACTGGATTCAGATTGGCTGCCAATGAGTTCTCAGCCACCGGTTGGCTTATCCAGATCCAGTTAATTCCATCGGTGGAGGATAGTAGGGTTCCGTTTTCCCCAACTGCCCAAAACCTTTCGCTACCAGAGGCACCCCAGAAGACTTTTTTTAGATGGTTGCTGGTGGGGGATATGCTCCAGCCCCAGTCTTTACCATTTGAGGAATGTGCTATTTGTCCATTATTGCCCACTATCACCAATAGTTCGCTGCCGTTTACGTTTCCCCTGGCAATAGAATTCCAGTTTGAACTACCCACAACATGTTGAGTCCAGCCGGCTTCATTTCCCAAAGTTATAACGCGTCCCGAGTCGCCTGCTATAACCCAGAGCTGGTTGGTATCTGATTTATTGAGGTGGGCTACACTATGCAGATTGGTGGTCAGCGAGGGCACAATACGTTGTTCCCAGTAGGTGCATTTATCTATGTCAGAACTAACAAGAATGGTACCGTTATCACCAACAATCATCATCTGGGGAAGATTGACCGGCAGCAGGGTTTCCGCTACTTCACGTATGGTAGTAAGCCTTATATCATATGGTGAATCAGCGTTATTTAAGGATAGCGGAAGAGTTAGCGCGGCGGCTTCTTTATTGATAACGGATAGTGCCAGAGTAGCCGGGAATAAGCGGTTCCCATTGCGATCCCGCAGTTCCACATTGGTTTCACCAGGGACAAAGTGTGTATTGCGGCCTTCGATATTTATAGTTATAGTTGAACCTCCGACAACCGCGGGTGAATAACCCTCATCCAGAATAAAAGGGTTTAATTTTATCCGGGGGACACCGGCCAGGAATTCATTCAAATCATCAGCTTTAACTGTCGCCCCGGCGATATTTTTCGAGGTATAGCCAGGAAAGTTGACGGGAAACTCGCCGTCTTTTAAGGGTATAAAGGAGCCGTCATCAAATAGAACCCCGCTCTTGGTAGCGGCAATGACCTCCAGTTTATTTTGGCTACTGAATAGATTAATGGTTTTCCCAGTTGCTTGTGCAATCATCCGGGCGCACATAGAAAACAGGGGTAAAAATGAAGCTATTATTATACCCAGCAGGGCGATACTGGCTACTATTTCTACTAGAGTCATGCCGCGTTGGCCCACTAATTGCTTGCCTTCATTTTCTCGCATATTGCGCTTACCACCTTTTTATGGAGTTCCTTATCGGTAAGAAAAAGCCACCAGGTCATCGGGAGAAGGACGGGTTACCTTGGCGGGATCTACCGGAATAAGCTGGGCATCCCCCGTCCGGGTGGACCATTTCCCCTGCTTGGCTAGATATTTGTAAGCATCATCATAATTGTTGAAAAACTGTGCTGTAACGCTCCCATTCAGGAGAGCGGTAAGGTAATCCCCAAAACTATTATAATTTTTTGCTTTTTCTGTATTGATCAGACTTCCAATCGGAACACCGCCATCTTGTTGGATGAAATAGAAACCTTTATTGCGCAAATTATTGTCCGATTTAAAGCCTAAATCGGTTCTATCCTCAACGTTGGAAAAGTATACCAATCCATAGCGGGCATTCAAATTTACTTTAGCCTGGTTGACTGTAGCCACGTTATGGTAGACTTCGGTACCCTCGATACCACGGCCGGCAGGTACATGTAAAATTAGAAATCCAAAATCCAGTCCTAAGAAACCTGAACTTGAGTTATCGCAGCCCACAGTAAGCTCTTGTTCAAATACTATGCTATCAGCAGACGCTACCAGAAACCCCTGAGGATTGGAAAGAGTCGCATTAAGGTTTAGATTCGTCGGGCTCTGGAAAAAGAGGGCCTGGGCAGGGTAGATAATCTTATTGTTATCATTATTAGTGCTTAGGTAAAGGGGCCTCCCGTTGGGATAGCCATTTGCGGAATCAGTTTTAATCAATACGGTTCCATGAATCTCATTGTGAGGGTAAATATTGTATCCATTGGAAACGGTAAGATTGGCAGTATTACGAAGAATCTCCCCGTTACTGCGCTTATACCAGAGGGGATCCGTTTCGTGACCAGATACATATGGCTCGGAAACTGCGCTTTCATTGTGTACAAAACCCTGAATGGTTGCGCTAGCTTCTACTGTCCAAATATTGGTGCCGGCATTTTTTGTTATGATAGTATCCACCCGCCCAATGGTATCATTGGCGATTTGGTCGGCGGATAGGGCACTGGCTCGCCGATAGGTATGATCTGATTTCATCAGGTAAACAGGTTCCATAGTTCCGGTAGGCTTGGGGGTGCTGGTTCGCCAATACTCGATTGCGGCATCAATACCCGAACGCGCCAGGTATTTAGCTTGAATTGACTGGCTTACGGTTTTGGATTGCAGGTGAGAGCTCTTGGCCAATGATAATAATGATACTGATAAAACAGTGATTATCAACAATACGAATAATACCAATATGAGGGCGGCCCCTCGATTACTTTTAGGGTAGGAGCTTCTATCGGTTTGTCGCAGATTGTGTATCAAATTAAGCATTGCCGACTCCTCCATAAAGAAGCAAAGCCCAGAATCAACATGGCTACTATCAGTTCCACTAGGGTCATTCCCCGTTGGTCATTATAGAATTCATAACGGTGTTTTTTCATCATAGTTCTCCCCTTGTTCTGAGGATAGGCAGTGATGCTTTAAAATCAGGAAGGCTAATAAATAATATGCTAATTCCCGTGTGGAATGACTGAACCATTGTCATTGACTTACATGACAGCGTCTGATTGGTACAAATAGTTAATCATTATATTATTATAACAGTTCTAGTTTATCGTTGCATGTCCTGCTAATTATAAACAAAATATGCCCTGCCCGGAAGCAGATTCAGATCTGATTTGTAGAAAAAAAGTGAAAGGCAACGTGGAAAAGAAGGTAAATTGTGGTTAAGTATAGTATATATGCAATTACTGATTATTTTACGTTGTATTTTCAAATGTTCTTCAGGAGGAATGATTGGAAACTATTGAGAGCAAAGAAAGTGCAGGCTTCACCTTGGTCGAGGTTATCCTCGGCGCAGCGATCCTGGTGCTTTTGTCATTGTTTTTGGCCGGGGCAGCCGGTCCGTTGATTGTTGGCATTGAGCAGGCAGAAAACGAGACACTGGCCTCCAATATGGCCTTTGCAGTTCTGGAGGCTATTCGAGCAGAAGCGGAAGACCTCGACTTAGATTCTTCGCTGACATTATATGAATTAGGTTTGAGCAACCCCAACAACTTGATAGTGACCATCTATTCCGAACAGGATATGGAGACACCTGAGTTATATCAAGTAAGCGTTCAGGTCGATACGAGAGGCAGAAGACACGGGTCTGTAAGCATGTGTACAGTGATCAGAAGGTGCGGCGAATGATACTTTTATTCATGGTGAGTTTTGGTGCCAATGATTAAGTTGGGTAGCCAAAAAGGATATCTCATAGTTGAATACCTGATTTCACTAACTATGATGGCTGTGGTTATATTAGTATTATTTGCCCTACTGAATGCTGCCGGTTCATTATCCGCTTGTACTCAGGTCGATGCTGATCTGCACTATTCGGCCAGAAGTGCCATGCTGCTGATAAAAGATGATGTGCTGGAGGCTAATAAACTACAGGTAATCAATGCGGGCAAGACCCTTCGCGTGGAATCAAGTGAAGGAGCAGTGAGCTACTATATCCAGAATCAGCAGTTGTATCGGCATGGTCAGAGCAAGCTGCCAGTGGCAGAAAATGCTCAATCGATCACTTTCCGAGTGATTACGCCGGTATTAGTCGAGGTGATTTTCGAGGTAGAGTCAAAGGGCAGAAGCTGTCAAATACAGAGTGCCTTCTGCGTCAGGGTTGAGAGTTGACAAATCTAGCATATCGCAGGGGGGCAGGTTGTGGGCTCAGAGAAGGGTTCAATCTTGTTGGCGGTATCGGTAATTTTCTTGATAATAGGCTTGCTCTTGCTGAGTGTGCTGGAGTTAGCCAGTATCGAACGAAAAATGAGCAGGAACTATACCGATTTATTACAAGCCCGCCAGGCTGTTGATGGCGGAGTCGCCAGAACTTGCCAACTAACCTTGAGTAGTTTGCAGGCTGGTGCTGGTGCAGAAGCTCTGCCCGGGTTACCGGTAGGTGCAAATACGGGCAGTCAGGTCATCGGGGATCCTTCAGGGCAGGTTAGCTATCGGATCCGGGGCGAAGGGGTCAAACTGGCAGTTCAAGGAAGCAACTACGGCATTTACGCTTTTTCCTGTGAGGGTAGCAGTCATGGAGTGGTCCAGACAGCCTCAGTAAAAGTGAGATACGGGTTTTCGAATATTTATAAGTATACATCAGGGTACCCGCTCTTCGACCATAGAATCTTCAATGATCAAGGCAGGGTCACTTATTATCAGCTTGATAAGTGAGGTTCAATGTCTGATATGATCCAATGAAGTTCACACAACTTTCTTAAATTTAATTAATAGCAATTGCTATTATGGTATAATACTGGATATGTTGGTAACATGTAATGCCATCTCAACCTGCGGAGTTCACATCATTTTTTCTTCTGGCTGGATGTATAGATTAGAGCGTTATAAGTGCGTGGGGGGTTTGATGCATGTCGAAAAAGGCTGCACCAGGCATCGGCCTGGACATCGGAAGCAGGAAAGTGAAAATCGTTCAATTAAAAAAGACCAGAAACGGATACTCTTTGGTGAATTTCGGAAGCATCAAAACACCACCGGGAGCAGTAGATTCTGGATACATTCATGATCCTGAAAGATTGGGGGAGTGTTTGGGGGAACTTATTGTTGACCTCAAGCTAAAAAACAAGGCGGTAGTATCAGCCGTATCCGGGCCTCAGGTCTACACTCGCACTTTGGTTATGCCACGCATGAAACCAGCCGAACAGCGTGTAGCTGTCCGCTATGAAGCCACTACCTTCCTGCCTATACCAGTTGATGAAGCAGCGATTGATATTTCTCCTTTGACCTTTTTTGAAGATGAAGAAGGGAAAAAGGTTGATCTCTTTTTCGTAGCAGTACGCAAACAACAGGTTGAAAACCTCTCGGAGACTTGTAGAATAGCCGGCATCAAGCTGGCTGCAGTTGAAATCGAACCGTTGGCCTTGCATCGTTTACTCAAGGATGATGGATTAGGCGTGCAGGCCTTTGTCAACATTGGCGCCACTCGGTCTACATTTTCCGTTTTTAATGGAGAAGCACTTAAGTTTTACCGTCATCTTTCATTTGGCAGCTCTCCATTTTTATTAGGGCCGTCCATGGACATGGAGGGAGGCGTTGCCGGTCTGGAAAAGGTGGTCCTGGGAAGCAGCGAAGAACACCAATTCCTTTTGAGGGATATCATCTCTGAGTTGTCGCGTTCTATCGAATACTATAATATGCAGAACGAGAATGAGATTAATAAACTGATGCTCTGCGGCGGTGCTGCCAGTATAAACGGCCTCGATGCTGTCCTGGCTGAAGGTATTAACATTTCAGTAATCAATGCGGATACCCTGGACCGTATTGAATTACCGACTGATACCAGTGAAGCAGTCCGGCAGGAGATGGGGAATGATTATGCGGTTGCTCTAGGTTTGGCTGCCCGGGAGGTGATTTGATGGAGACGGTACGTCCGATCAAGATAAATTTGCTGAGAGAAGAGCAGCAAGCGGATCGCCTGCCAATCACAGTTATTATTGTCGTCACCCTGGTTATTGCCATGATTGGATTGATGGGGGGGCTTTATGCTGTTACCTTGAGCCAGCTGCATTCTGAGCAGGCCTTGAATAAATCGTTGAAGGCCAGTTTAGGGATTTATCAAAAGGACAATAAATCTTATATGGAGCAGATTGCCGTTTTGGATGGCATTAAAAAACGGGAGCCAATGGTTAAAACCTTGGATAATAGCCGGGTATCGTATCTGGACTTGATGACTGAAGTGGAGAAAGCGTCTCCCCGGGGCATCATTTTGTATAATCTCGATATCCAGCCTAACGCTATCGTTATAACAGGGCGGGCTGGGAACGAGGATCAGTTAGCTGCCATGCTGGCTGGTTTGAGAGAAAGTCCCTGGTTTAAGGAAATCAAAACGGTCTCTAGTACCAACGAGGGCGAGGATATTGATGGTTTGCGCCGATTTGATATCCAGTATGGATGGGAGGCGGTGAGAAAATGAAACTGTCCTTTCGTGAAAAAGCGCTTATTATCGCTTTTGCCATTGTCGGGTTAGGATACCTTTTCTACACTTTCTTTTACAGCCCGGTCCAGAACCAAAGGGACGCTTTGATCATAGAAAACTCTAAACTGCGATCACAGGTGAAGATCGTTGCTGACAAAGCCAAACAGAACTCAGGCATTGTCAGCGATGTCAACGAACAGAAGCAACTGGAAAGATTTCAGGACCAGGTCGTCAAGGTTCCCGGGGAAATAATGCTGCCGGAGTCTTATTTATATCTTCAGAAGAGCGCTGAGGCTTCGCGGATCACGCTGAATTCATTAGTGTTTACACCGGGCGCAGCTGCAGCTTCCAATATAACCGGGAGTACTAGTCTGGTGCCACCTGACGAGATCAAGATAACTCTGGTTGCCAAGGGTGGGTATTCTGGACTAAAAGCATTCCTGCTCAAGATCCAAAAAGCCCCCCGAATCTATCGGATCGATTCTATCAGGATGCAGTCCAATTATGAGCAAACGGCAGCCAAGGCGGAAACTGACCCCGTTCCGGATAGTGAAGATGCCGAGACCGCAGCGGCACCGCCGCCGGCAGTCAAGAACGAGATCACCATGAATGTCAACATGGTGACATTCTACCAGAGTTTCATTGCTCCAGGATTTATCGATCATCAGGAACAGGTTAAACCTGATAAAGGCCAGGATAATCCTTTTACCATTTAGGAAAAATGAAATATGGCTGGTTTAGTCATTCATAGCTGACCAATTGACCGAAAACCCGTCGCAGCGGCATGATAATTTGTCCAGCGCACGGGTTTTTGTTTGATTTGTGATAAGCCTAGAGGTGAAGAAGGCTTTGCATTAAAAGAGGAAGGAATTTTCTTCGGTTGGGAAGAATAATAAGACCATATTTGCATAAGGAAATGGGTGAAAGCAATGAAAGATATGGTACTGGTTATCAACGGGCCTAATCTAAATATGCTGGGACAGCGTGAGCCCGGGATATACGGTGACAGAAAACTGGAGGATATTAATGATGAGCTCCGGGAACTGGCCGGAGAACTCAACATAGAGGTTGAATTTTTCCAGTCCAATCACGAAGGAGCTTTAGTAGACCGCATTCAGGCGGCAATTGATGATGCCGCGGTGATCATAATAAACGCAGGAGCCTTTACCCATTATAGTATAGCTATCCATGATGCCCTCCGTGCAGTAAATATTCCAGTGATCGAGGTGCATTTGTCAAATATCTATCAACGGGAAGAATTCCGGCATAACTCGATGATTTCACCGGCTGCCCGTGGGGGCATCTTCGGTTTCGGATTTCTCAGCTATAAACTGGCTATCTTAGCGGCGCGAGAGATCATCAACGGAGGTATTGACTGATTAGAGGTTGCCGGTAATTCGATTTTGGGGGATAATAAATGAATCAGCGCATGGACAAGCTGGCTGAAGCCTTGAAAGATCTCGGCTTGCAGGCTTTTATGGTCAACAAGCCCGAGAACATCCGCTACCTTTCGGGTTTCACCGGTGGCAGCGATGCCAGCTTGCTGATAAGCTCCAAGGGTAAGTTCATATTTGCCGATCCGCGTTATTTTCAGCAGGTACAGATGGAATGTCCCGACTGGAAGCTGATAGCTGAGAAACCAGGCGGTCATGATAGACTGGTTAAGCAATGCGCTGGTTTTAAGAAGATCGGGTTTGAGTCCCATGCGATCACGCACCAGCACTATGCGGAATTGGAGAGACTGCTCCCGGGGAGACTGGTAGCTCATTCCGACGTGGTAGAGAAGCTGCGCCTGGTCAAGGATGAGTACGAATTGGAGAAGCTTCGGGAGGCTGCCCGGATCGGCGATGAAGTTTTTAACGAGATTTGTTCTATGGTCACTCTGGGCATGACGGAAAAAGAAATCGCCAGCCAGATTGATTATCAAATACGGCGCCTGGGCTGTGAGAAGGAGTCTTTTGACACAATCGCAGTGGGAGGACCCAATGCCGCGTTGCCTCACGGCAAGCCTGGTAGCAGACGTTTAAAATCCGGGGATATGCTGACCCTGGATTTTGGAGGTTTCTTTCAAGGCTATGCCGGGGATATGACCCGTACTATAGTTTTCAGGAAGGCTTCGGCCAAATTGCATACGCGCTATGATCTTCTGCTACAGGCTCAGAACAAGGCGCTGTCAATGGTGAGGGCCGGGATTAGTTGCCGGGAGATAGATCAGGCAGTAAGAGATCACCTGAAAAACTATGATCTGGACACTTATTTTCTTCACAGCACTGGTCATGGGGTAGGTCTGGAGATTCACGAATCACCGAGGATCTCAGTGCATAGCGATCATGTTCTGGCTGAAAATATGGTTATTACTATTGAACCGGGTATCTACTTCTCAGATTGGGGAGGTATCCGTATAGAGGATATGGCGATTGTAAAAAACGGGGGATGTGAAGTCATTACTCGTTCGGATAAGAATCTAATTATCATTTGATGGAGGTAGGGAATAGGATGATTTCGGTTAACGATTTCAAAACGGGCGTAACCATTGAACTGGAGGGACAGGCTTACGCGGTGGTCGAGTTCCAGCATGTAAAACCTGGCAAGGGAGCGGCTTTCGTTAGGGCCAAGCTGAAGAACGTCAAAACCGGCGGCTCAATTGAAAGGACCTTCCGCGGCGGCGAGAAAGTACCCAAAGCCCATCTGGACCGCAGAGAGATGCAGTACCTCTATAACGATGGCTCCGGTTTTGTATTTATGGATAATGAGAACTTCGAACAGATGACCATTAACCCTGATCAGATGGGAGATGGATCTAAGTGGCTGCTGGAGAACATGAATATTCAGGTGCTGTTTTTCCAGGGAAATATCATTGGCATTGAACTGCCCAACTTTGTGGAGATGGTAGTAACCGATACTGAACCTGGGGTCAAGGGAGATACCGCGACTGGTGCCACCAAGATGGCTACCTTGGAGACCGGGGCCACAGTGAAAGTGCCCTTGTTCATCAATACCGGTGACAAACTGCGCATCGATACCCGCAGCGGAGAATACCTCGATCGGGCCTAGGGGTAACAATTTAACACAGCGACCTAAATGGCGCGAAGGCGCATCGTAGTCCCCGTAGGGGGATGAACACAGATTAATCACAGATGGACACAGGTAAGTATTATATTATTTTCTGAAATAATTTTAGTAACTCAACCTTCGCAGTTGACCAGTTATACGCAGAAAAGACAGGTATGCTCTCCGGTGTCTTTGCGAGCGATAGCGAAGCAATCTATGAAAAATTGGTAGAAAAAGTAGATTGCCGCGCTGCGCTAGCTATGACAGGTCAAAGTTGAATTAATAATTAATCTGCATTAAACAGCGATGGATTTTATCGGATCCATCGCTGTTACTTATTATTTGGTGATATTGATGCAGGTTTTTGATATTGAATGCAGGGGCATTTAATAAGCATTTCGTTATTAAAATCTGTGCATCATCTGTGTCCATCTGTGTTAAATGAAATAATCTTATGCAAAAATCTAAATCATATCGTATTCTCGGAGCTTATAGTACAAAGATGTGCGGTGGATTCCCAAAAGGTCTGCCGCCTTTTGTTTATTCCCGTTAGTATGGCGCAGGGCTAATACAATAGCATCTTTTTCCGCCCGTTCACGGGCCTCTTTTAAGCCCGAGACAGTTCGGGAGTGATCACCTTGCTCGGCTACCCGGCGGCCACCAAAGCGCACCAAATTCTCCAAACCGAGAATCCCCGTCTGAGCATCCAGGCAAGCCCGCTCGATGCAGATCTCCAGTTCTCTTACATTACCGGGCCAGGGGTAATTAATGATAGTGTTCATGGCTTCCCGATCTATGCCTTCGATATGGGTGCCGTTTTCCGTATTTTGCCGCTCGATGAAATAATCGACCAGGAGCGGGATGTCTTCAGGGCGCTCCCTTAAGGAGGGCAGACGAATGAAAAATACATTTAGCCGGTAGAAGAGGTCGCGGCGGAAAAGATTTTCGGCAACCGGAATGCGTAAATCCACATTCGAAGCTGAGATCACCCTCACATCAGCCTCGACCATCCGGGTACCGCCCACCCGGTCGAATTCCCTTTCCTGCAGTACTCTGAGCAGCTTGGCCTGCATGGCGTAAGGCAGATCATTTATCTCATCGAGGAAAATACTTCCTTTATTGGCCAATTCAAATTTTCCAGGCTTGCCACCCTTGCGGGCTCCGGTGAAGGCACCTTCTTCATATCCGAAGAATTCAGACTCCATAAGGCTTTCCGGAATGCCTGCGCAGTTAATGCGCACCATGGGGCCATCACGTCGGGCACTTTCCTGGTGGATGGCGTGAGCGAATAACTCCTTGCCGGTACCAGTTTCGCCGTATATCAAAACCGGAGCAGAAGTGCCGGCTACCTGGCGGGCCTTTTCCTTGGCTTCCAGCATGGGTTGACTGTTTCCGATAATGGAAGCCAGAGAATAGCGTGCTCCGCTAAGCCTTTTAACGGTTTCCTTATAGTAGGATAGTTCAGTGTTAAGTGATGACAGCCGGGTCAGGAACTGCGGCATCTTGTCATAGGCGATCACATTATAGCCGGCAGCACCGATCATCCTGCCATTCACTGTAATGGGAACTCGGGATACCACATGACCCTTGCCCAGCTGCTCCCAGGGTTCAGCAATGATGGCCTTGCCGCTCTCGATAACCTCCATAAGACGGGTGGAAGGGAAGATATCCAGCACATTTTTACCCAGGGTGTCTTCTCGGCTTAAGCCCATCTGTTGAGCATAGAATTCTGTAAAGAGCATAATAGTGCCCTCAGTATCGATGATGATGGCACCATCGAATCCGGAGAAGATAGTCTCCAGGTTGGCCCAGAACTCGCTGTTCAGGTCTTTAAGATTGGTCATTCCTACCAGACCTTCTCTCCATAAATATCATAACCACTGGAATTGTCTGGCTTTATACATGAGCTCGTCCCGAAAATCGGGGTGAGCTATACTTATCAATGCTTTTGCCCTTTTGCTGATGGACATGCTGGTCAGGCGCACCGCACCGTATTCGGTAACTACCCATTCGATATCATTACGGCTGGTGGTGACGGCCGTAGCTGGGGGGAATACGTCCAGGATACGCGAATGCAGCTTCCCTTCCTTGTCGGTTCTGGTGGAAGGCAGGGCTATGATGCTCTTGCCGTTTTTAGCCAGCTGGCTGCCCAGGACAAAATTAACCTGACCGCCGGTGGCGCTATACTGACGGGGACCGATGGATTCAGAAGCTGCTTGTCCGGTCAGGTCGACCATTAAAGCGTTATTTACCGAGACTATGTTTTCATTTCGTGCGATCATAGCCGGGTCATTAGTATTCTCAATCTCGCAGGCCAGGAAATATGGATTCCTATCTAGATAATCGAATAACTCATGGGTCCCCACACCGAAGGTATAGATGACCTTGTCCCGGTGAACGGTCTTTTTCGAGTTGTTGACGGCCCCGCACTTGACCAGTTCCATCATCGAATTGGACAGGACTTCAGTGTAAATGCCGAGATCCTTTTTCTCCTTGAGAAAATAACCGATGCAATTGGCCAGGCCGCCCAGGCCTAATTGGATAGTGGATCCATCCGGGATCATATCCGCTATGATAGCAGCCATCTGCTCTTCTACCGGCGTTACTGCGATATCAGGAACCTGAGGCAGCACCAGATCATTCTCGACAATGGCGTCGACTTCAGATACGTGAAGAGCGAAGCTGTTGTTGTCACTGTATATCCAGGGCATGTGGCGATTGACCTCTACCGCCAGGTATTCACAGCGGTCGATCACCTTACTGGGCAGAAGCCCGCCATAAAGGGAGCGTACCATGTACCCGTTTTCATCAGGCGGGCTAACCATTACGGCCGCTTTATTTACTTCAACATCCAGCAGCCATTGATACATACTGCCCAGATGTTTAGGAACGGGATCTATCCATTCCGGGTGGGTCCGTTCAGCGGCCCCCAGGAATACGCTTTCTACCCTGAAGTGTTCCCGATACTCCGGTTTCATGTATTCAGGAGTCTGCAGCACCAGAGCCTGACAGAAGGTAACATCCGTGATCTCTCCAGCCCTCTTGGCAATGGCCGCGGCAATGGCATGAGGCACATTGCATCCCCCGCACATGGATATCACGTCTCCGCTCTTAAAAGCCTTGGCTACCTCTTCGGCTGTGGTAAGTTTTTTCTTGTACTCCTCTTTCCAGTCCACAACAATCCTCCTCGTTATTGTTCAATGTTTATTGCTACGGCGCCATATGCCCTGCTGTTTGGCGCATGCTACCAATTCATCTCTGAGGTCCGGGTGAGCCAGGTTGATCAAACCTTCTGCTCTTTGCCAGACAGTTTTTCCCTTGAGATCAAACTTGCCATATTCGCTCACGACAAAGTGAGCGATGGAACGGGGATCTGTGACCACCGCTCCCGGGGTCAGAGTAGGGACGATGCGCGATTTTTTATCGCCGTTTTTCCCGGTAAAATATGAAGAAAGACAGATGAATGATTTACCGCCCCGGGATTCATAACCTGCGATGACAAAATCCAGCTGCCCGCCAGTTCCACTGATATGGCGGGTTCCGATCGACTCTGAACAGACTTGACCATATAGGTCTACCTCGATGGCATTGTTGACGGTTACCAGATTATCGTTGAGAGCTGCCAGAGAAGGGCGATTGATATAATCGACCGGATAGCTGGCGCAGATCGGGTTATCATCAATAAAATTATATAATTCCTGGCTGCCCAGAGCAAAGGTATAAGCCATACGTCCAGGATCAGTTGTTTTAAGCCTCCCATTCATTTTTCCAGCTTGAAACATCTTGAGATGGGAATCACATAACATTTCAGTATGACATCCCAGGTCTTTCAGATCCGATCCTGCGATCATTTCGCCTACAGCACTAGGCATACTGCCTATACCCAATTGGATACAGGATCCATCGACTAACTCCTCCATGATATAGCCTGCCACCTGCTGATCAACTGAGGTTATCGGGCTGGCAGGCAAGGAAGGCAATGGATTGTTACTGCCTTCTACCACAAAGTCGATCTCGGAGATGTGGATAGCTTCATGATAGCCGCCCAGGCAACGTGGCTGATTCGTATTTACCTCGACTATAACAGTCTGGGCTCGTTCACATACTGCCCGGCAGTGTGAATTCTGCGGACCCAGGTTGAAATAACCATGTTTGTCCATGGGGGCTACCTGGAGCATAGCCACATTCAAAGGTTCTATGTGGTTCCTCACATAACGGGGGAGTTCTGAAAACCGAATCGGAGCATAAAAAGCCGGGAGACCCTGGTTGGCCATTTGACGGTCCAGACCAGAAAAATGCCAGACATTCCAGGTGAATGTATCACCCGTCGGATCCACCTCCAGTATTTTGGGAGGCGACAGGGTGAGTAAACTCCAGATTTTGACGTCTTCCAGTTCATCTTTACGGGCAGCCAGAGCTATATCCAGGCTCCTTACCTGACCGCAAATTGAACCGTAGTCCACCCAATCTCCCGAATGGATGACTTGCACAGCTTCATCGGCTGATACCAGTTTGCTTTTATAAACGTCACTCCAATTCATGACAGACCCCCTTTGTACGAGGACTATTTGCCCATTTTACTAAACAGAGTTTCCATGGTCTCATAGCTCTTATCCAGTATTTCCATATAAAAGTCAAATCCCTTTTCCGGGTCGGCCATAACCTGTCGCCCTGTACCCAGATAGAGCCCAAAGGGATCAAGGCTGCGCATTATTTCTACCTGTTCCTGGGTGGGAGCTTCAGTGACCCCGACATCAGGTGAAATATTGAGTTCAAATGATACATTATATTTTATGGTCTCGGGTTCCAGGCCCGGATGGCACTGGGCCAGATACATCTCCCCAGTTTTCGGATCAAAGCGAAAAACGCCCATATCCGTGATTACGGCTGAAGGACCGCTGCCCCTGAGACCGGCCTTTTGACGGGAATCACCGCCACTGAGGAAGCCGGGTGTGGTCAGATAATCGACCCGGTCCACAAAGCGACGTTTCTCCTGGCGCATCATGATCAGGAGACGTCCGACGGAAGAACCGATATCATTGCCGCCGCCGCTGCCAGCTACCCGCACCTTGCAGTTGGGATAACCACCCAGAGCTGTTGTGTTGAGGTTACCGTATTTGTCGATCTGAGCAGCTCCGATCAGGCCCACATCAAAAAATCCCCGTTGCTGGTCACCAAACAAGCGCCACATGGGCAGGCAGGCGTATGCTCGCTCATCAATGGTACTGTCTGCTATGCAAGTCAATAGACGACGGGGCGACGAACCGATGGCTCCGCCCTCTACTGCAATGGTCATATTGGGAGCATCGGTAAGCTTGGCTACCATAGCGGCTATTAACGGGGGGCCGATTCCCACGAAAGCGGTTTCCATATCACGAAATTCTCGGGCCATGGTAGCGGCCATCAATTCCATCAGAGTGTAATCATTAGCGTATACGATGTTTGCTGCCATGGTATTACCTCACCTCCCCAAATTTCTGGTAGCGCTGTTCGGCCCGAGCCAGACGCATCAGACGCTCCCAACCTATTTTACGGCAGTAACCGTCCCAATCGTCAACCCCATAGATCCATTCCTCGGCCCAGCGATCAAAACCATCCTGAGTAGCCCAGGCGTTACCCACTTGATTGCCGTAAGGAACATCCATGGCATAGTAATATGAACAGCCTCGGCCATGCGAACCAAAAGGAACATGAACTACAGCATCAACGCAATAATAGGGTATGGTAGTCAGATTAGGGAAGCGGCATATTTCTTCACTGGGGACAATTTCTTCGGTGGTGATGATCACGTGCTCGGCGGCGCGGGCCAGTGAGTCATCATCACCGATATGTCCCAATATCTGTGCGTTGCCGATTTGGTCACAGCGTTGAACGTGAATAATAGCCACATCAGGATGAGCCGCTGGCACCAGAGCCACTGGTTCTCCAGTATAGGGGTCTTCAATGATCTTGATGTTTTTATTGTAGACTGGTATATCTGATCCCAGGAGTGATTTGACTGGCATGAAGGACAGACCCATGGAAGCCGCCAGAAAACGCATGCCCATAGAAAGATTAGAGTATTCTTCGATTTCGATTGGGTGAGGAATACCTTTTTCGAGAGCCCTGCGGAATACCCCGTCCGAACCCCATATACCACCCCAGTTATAGGCGATTTCGAACTTGTCGACCAGACCCAGGCCGATCAATATGGAGTCGTGGACGAAGGATACCGAAGTATCGCTGACCAGACGCAGGTGCTTTTTCCCTTGACGGGCTACTTCATGGACAGCGGCGGTTGGTGTTCTATCACCGATCCCGCCAAAGCCCAGGTATGATCCATCGCTTACCAGGGCAGACACGGCCTGCTTGAGAGACATGACCTTGTTTACCGGTGCCTTACTGAGTTTTTTCTGCATTTGTCTTCCCCTTTACAGGATTTTTGCTACAACGACCCCAATGTTGCTTTTCCTCTTAGTGTTTTATACGTTATGCCTGTACTTTTCAGCGGATACCTTCTTTAGAATGGGATGTGGTTGGTTCTCGACCAGATTTTCATTTCCCGGGCTGCTTTCAGCAGGTCATCACGGAAATCCGGGTGCGCGATGTTGATCAGAGCTTCAGCCCGGCCCCAGATCGATTTTGATTTGAGGCTGACCATGCCATATTCACTGACCACATATTGTACCACGGTTCGCGGAACAGTGACGATAGCTCCCGGCGACAGCATGGGCTTGATCCGGGAGTGCATTTTCCCGTCCTTGTCTTTAAAGGTAGAGGAAAAGGCCAGAAAACTCTTGCCGCCCTTGGAATGAAAAGCGCCTTCTACAAAGTCAAGCTGACCGCCGGTGCCCGAGATCTGACGAAGTCCAAATGATTCCGAACAAACCTGAGAAAATAAGTCGATCTCCAGGATATTATTGATCGATACTACATTGTCATTGACCGCTACGGCAGCCGGAAGGTTGGTATCATATACGGCCATGGAAGCACAGCGCGGGTTGTCGTGCAGGAAATTATAAGTTTCCTGAGAACCCATGCTAAATGAATAGGTGCTCTTGAATTTATCTTTGTTTTTGCGCGAATTGGTTATCCTGCCCTTTTCATACATCTTGACCATGGAATCACAAAACATCTCGCTCTGGATACCCAGGTCTTTTAGATCGGAATCCGCGATCAAGTTGCCGATCAGATTAGGCATAGCTCCGATACCTAATTGCAGGCAGGATCCGTCATGGATTTCTTCCATGATATAATTGGCTATTTTGGTTTCCGCATCATTGGCTTCAGGCATACTCGGGATAGTAAAAATGGGGTTGTTGGCTTCAATGATATAATCGATTTCATCAATATGGATGTACTCGTCACTACCACCAAGACAGCGGGGCATATTTGGGTTTACTTCGACAATGGCAACCCTGCTGTTCAGAGCGATTCCGCGGTTGTGTGAATTACCCAGACCAAAATTGAAGCATCCAGCCGAATCCATCGGAGAAACCTGAGCGCACCAAACGTCAGCCCAGGAACCGGAGAAGTCCGGATTATAGGCCAGCATGGTGGCCTCATGATAATTGAACGGACAGTGAACGGCCAGTCCGAAGTCACATGCCTTGCGGTCCAGGGCGGTGAAATACCATGAAAAGTACTGGAAGCTCTTTTGCTCTGGATCATTTTTTATTACTTCGGGAATAGGGAGCACAGTACCGGTCCCGCGCACGGCTACCTTTTCAAGTTCACCAACTCGTTTTCCCAGCGCAATATCGAATTCGATGGGTTTGGTAGCGAACATTCCATATTCTACGAAGTCCCCCGATTCAACCATTTTTGCTGCCTTATCAGCAGTGATCAGTTTGCGTTTATACTCCTCCAAATATGTTGTCATTTTTTTAATCCCCCCAAAGTACTGGCTAATGCCAGTTTTCTATCTATCTATGCAATGATGAAGGGCGTTTACTTATTTCAACATGGCATCATCCTTTCTGGTGTAGAATAATCACTATCATATTTCTATATTGCAAGAAGCATACCAGAGCAGGAAAGCGAGTACTTCAAGCTTTATGAATTAAAGATTCAACAACACCGTAGCAAAAATGCTACACAGAAATACCTTTCTTGTCGTAAGGCCGGTAAGGCTAAGGGCCATGAACTGTAGAAAAATAACTACAGTGTATAGATTTTAGAACAATATTTGCACGGTTTTTTTTTAGCAGAATGTAAATAATAAGTTATATCTGCGATTTATAAAGGAGGGTAAAAAATGAAGGCTATATCTGAGAAGGTAAGCTACCTTCAGGGACTTGCCGAAGGATCAAATTTTACTGATGGTAATCCGCAGGCGCGTATAGTCACCGGGATACTGGAGATCCTGGAGGAATTGGCAGGTACTCTGGGTGCCATGGGCCGTGATGTTGAAGGTATCAAGGATTATGTGGAAAGCATTGATGAGGATCTTTGCGATCTGGAGCAACACATTATACATGCTAACAAAGAGGTCGTTGAACTCGAATGCCCGGCTTGTGGGGAGGAATTATACTTCGAGGCCGACTTGATGGATGATGATGATGTACTAGAGATAACTTGTCCTAACTGCAATGATGTAATTTATATTAATGATGGTTCATTTGATTTTGACTATGACGCTGATAACTCAGAGCAGGTTTCCAAGAGTTCCTCACCGTCCTGAACCGGAATCTGATGCGCAGCCGCCGAGAGGGCGGCTTATTTTTTTGACCTTCTTACTGGAATAATATGTACATAAAGGAAATAAAGATATTAGCAGGCTGATGCCAGAGAAAATCTTCGCTCCAGCCATTAAGTGTGCAAAGGGGTGATGGAATTGACCTCTGATCATAAAACCGTCCCCAAGGAAATACTACTCTACCTTTCGCCCAGACTCAGGGAGATTATAGAGATCCAAAGTGAGGCTTTTTTCTGCAAGTTGGAAGAAATCAGGGTGCGTTATGGGCAGCCTTTGCTGATTAGATGCGGGGATGAAGACTGGACAGTAAAGCCAAGCGGACAGGCTACTCGAGACATCCATTTGGGATATCGGGTTAATGAAGAGGATATTTATCGTACTATTGCTTCTATCAGTGATAATTCCCTTTATGCCTTCGAAGAAGATATTCGCCGCGGTTTTATCACTATCCCGGGCGGTCATCGGGTTGGACTGGCCGGGTCAGTGATTGCTGAAGGTGACGAGGTAAAAAACATGAAATACTTTTCCGGTATCTGTTTTCGAGTAGCGCGACAGATACCGGGTGCTGCATCAGGTATTTTCAAAGAGATGTGTGATGCCGGCAATGGGGATTTGGTTAACACCTTGATCATTTCACCGCCGCGCTGTGGGAAAACCACTATTTTAAGAGACCTGGCCCTGCAAATATCCAGCGGAAAGGGCCGCGCCCCTGAAAATGTAGTGCTGGTGGATGAACGCTCTGAACTGGCCGGATGTTTTCGGGGGGTACCTCAGCTCAATGTGGGACCGCAAACTGATGTATTGGACGCTTGCCCCAAGGCAGTTGGCATGATGATGGCCATAAGATCACTGTCGCCCCGAGTTATCATTTGTGATGAAATAGGGCGTCAGGAGGATTACATAGCTGTTCAGGAGTGTATAAATGCCGGGGTCAAGGTAATCTGCAGTGTCCATGCCGGCAGTGACGATGAGCTGCGACGGAGACCATTTATCAAGGATCTCCTGGGTGGGGGGGCGTTTAAACTGGGTATAGTGCTCAGCCGCAGCCGGGGGCCGGGAAGTATTCGAGAGATCATTAGGTGGGAAGAACATGATAGGGCTTAAGCTAGTGGGGATCAGTCTGATAATCAGCGGGTTCGGCGGTTGGGGCCTGGCTGGCGCTCGGCGTATGGACAGAAGGGTGGGTGAGCTTCGTGATCTCAGAATCGCACTGGGTTTTCTGGAAAAAGAGATCACTACTATGTATACGCCCTTAAGCCTGGCTCTGCAGCGTACTCAGGAATTTTCGGATCTACCAGTCGCGCATCTCTTCCGCGATAGTGCGTCAGCGCTTGAGATGAAACAGGGGGCAACCATTCGTGAGGCTTGGCGGCAGGGGATCGCTTCCATGCTCAGTCACTCAGCGCTTTTGCCAGGAGATATCAAGGTGCTGGAGAACGCTGCAGGACAATTGGGGATGTCTAATGCCAGTGAACAAAGTAAGATGTTTGCCCTGATCCAGGAAGAGCTGAAACTGCAGGAAGAGAAGGCTCGGGACCAGGTGAAATCCAGCCGCCAGCTGTGGTCTTATGGGGGATTCATCATGGGGGCGGTCGTGGTGATCCTTTTGCTGTAATAGACATACAAACACTTGCCGGGTCTGATGATGCTGGCTAGAGGAGGGAACAGGAGCATGAATATTGACATCATTTTCCGTATCGCCGGGATCGGCATCTTGATATCGGTATTATCAATTGTCCTTAAGCAGGCCAAAAAGGAAGAACAGGCCGAGATGTTGACCCTGGCCGGGGTGGTGGTGGTCCTCATCATTGTGGTTCAATTGATGAATCAACTTTTCACTGTCGTCCGGTCAGTGTTCAACCTGTAATGTGAAATGATGATGTAGTAGGGGCGGATTCCATATCCGCCCGATAGATAAGTGGGCGAATATGGAATCCGCCCCTACAAATCATCTCCATAATCTGTGGTAAATTCTAAACTCAGCACGGGGGAGAGATGAGCTTGGGGATAGCGCAAATTGTTGGACTAGCCCTGGTCACCACTATTATTTTATTAATACTGCGCCAGCAGAAGCCGGTTATGGCCCTGGTGCTGAGTATCGTCTTCAGTGTGGTCATATTTATTGCCATGATGGGGAAGATGGCGACTATTTTGGACGTAATGAAGGAAGTCAGTCACCGCGCAGCTATCAATAACATGTTTTTCTCCACCATGCTGAAAATACTTGGCGTTGCCTATCTGGGTGAGTTCGCTGTTGCGATTTGTCAGGATGCTGGTGAACAGGCGGTCGCCCGAAAGGTCGAATTTGCCGCCAAAATGATCATTGCAGTTTTGGCCCTGCCCATTATGGTAGCGATCTTGGAATCATTGATGGAGTTAATGCCGGGTTAGGAGGGGAGAGCTTGAAGCGATATATTATTCTGGCTATTATAATGCTGGCGATACTGGCTTTTCCTGTTACAGGCCTGGCTATAGAGGACTCCGAAGAAGAAGTGGCAGCTTTCAGTATGGATGATGCCATGAAAGCCGTGGATTTTGAAGCCTTGGAACAATACAAGGACAGCATAGATGAAGAGATCGATGACTATTTGCAAGGAAAATCCGTAAAAGACTGGTTCGTGGCCTTTGTCAAAGGGGAGTGGCGCTTTGATCTGGGTGATATTATGCAGGGAATGCTGCGTTATCTTTTTGGGGAGGTACAGGCTAACTATGGGTTGTTGGGGAAAATACTTGTTTTATCGGTTATCTCAGCATTGCTGCTAAATCTACAGAACTCATTTTCATCCAGTGTCACTGGTATATCCTATATGGCCTGTTTCCTGGCCATCTCGGCGATCGCCCTGGGCTCTTTCAAGCTTGTTCTGGATATTGGTCATCATACCATAGATAATATGGTGACATTCATGATGGCAATACTTCCGCAGATGCTAGTGCTGAGCGCCGCGATGGGTAACATTAATTCTTCAGCTATGCTATTCCCGCTGCTAAGTACAGCGGCCACCGCCTTCGCCACAGCCATAAAAAACATCGTTTTTCCGTTGATTATTCTTTCTGCCATCCTGCACCTTATCAATAATATGTCCAGCAGTCTCAAGGTTGAAAAAATGGCCAAGTTCTTCACTCAGATAGCGCAGATGTCGTTGGCCTTTTTCTTGACGATATTCGTTGGTGTACTCACTTTACGGGCCCTATACGCTTCAGTTCTGGACAAGGTTGCATTGCGAACCACCAAGTTCGTTACTGATAATGCCATTCCCCTGGTAGGCAAGATGTTTTCCGATACTATCGAAGTTGCTGCCGGATATATGGTCATGCTTAAACAGGGACTGGGGATCTATGGGGCTTTGATAGTCTTCCTGACGGTTCTGTATCCACTCCTCAAAATAGTGGCGATTGCCCTGATTTACAAGGTTTCCGCAGCAGTTGCAGAACCCCTGGGCGACGCAAGGACTGCTGCCGTTCTGGAGATCATGAGTACCCATATATTTCTTATGTTGGCTGCCGTCGCGGCAGTAGCTTTAATGTTTTTTATTATGATAGCTATTGTAGTTGGTATGTCCAATAGTATGGCCAACGTTTAGAAAGGCCGGGAGGTAGAGATGGCAGTCTTGACCGAAATAGTTCGCAATGTATTAATAATCGTCCTGGTGGCTGGTTTTTTGGAAATGCTGTTGCCGGAAGGGAACATGAAGCCGCTGGTCAGGTTGTGCATAGGCATGTTTATTCTGATCGCGGTATTGAATCCGGTGTTGACTTGCTTCTTCAGTGAACGGAATTTTCAGATCGGTTCCTGGGACTACCAGCCGGAAAGGCTTGATCAGGCTGCAGATATTGAAGAGGCCGGCGCCCGGATTAATCAGAACCTGGTTGGCCGGAGTGAAAAGATCACTAAGGGCAAGCTGGAGGAGCAGATCAATGCGGTGGCGGTTCTGGTCCCCGGGGTGCAAAGCGTTGATTCGCAGATTACCTTCGATGATCATGGAACGGTGCAGTCGCTTTATCTTGCAGTGAAACCCGCGGCAGGTGAGGCTGATGAGGATAAAGATAATAAAATGCCCTCCAAGCTACGGCGTGATTTAAAGATCGACGATGAGACGGAGAAACAGTTAACGGATAAGCTCACTAATCTTATACAAAACCTGTATGGATTTGAGGGAAGTTCAATCAAGATAGTGTTTGAAGGGGGTTAGATTATGCTGGAGGAATGGCTGAGGGGAAAGGGGAACGGAGAGCAAGACCTAACGACGTCAAGGTGGGTAAAAAAACCGCTAAGCAAATACATTATGGTCGCCGCCATCTGCCTGGGCTTATTAGCCTTGATCTGGCCGATTGGCAACAATTCCGGCCAGGCCAAGGTGCCCCAGACAAGTACGGGCAAGGCGGCTGATGATATGGTCAAGAGTGAGATGACTGCAAATCTGGAAGCTATCTTGTCACAGGTAAAGGGTGCCGGCGTGGTCCAGGTAAGCTTGAGCCTGGCCTCTGATGGGCAAAAGAGCTATGCCAGCAATAGCAGAGATGAGAGCCGGGAGATCAGAGAAGGGAATGCTGCCAGCGGTTCCAAAGTGACCAATGAGGAGAGCCGGGTGAGGGATCTGGCGGTATCCGGAGGGAGTCCGCTGCTGGTTGAAAACAAGACTCCGGAAGTCTTGGGAGTACTGGTGGTAGCTGATGGGGCGGAAAGCCCTGAAGTTGCACTGCGGCTCATGGAAGCTACTGCCACCCTTCTAAGGATCTCTCCCCATCAAGTCAGCGTCATGCCGCGGGATAATAAATAGTTAAGGGAGGAGACAGAGTGATAATAGACCGTTCAGGTATAAAAAAGGTCGTCATATATGCGGTTCTTATCTTGAGTCTCGCACTTGGGTCCTACAGTTTTTTCAAGGTAGGTCAACAGCCGGATGAAAGTCTGATTAACAAGCCCGAGACAGCTGCCAAATCGGCGGTGAAGCCTAATTCTACCGATAATAATTATTGTGCCCGCTACCGATTGGAAAGGGAGAAGGTGCGCAGTCGGGAGATCAGTATACTTAACGGAGTTGCAAAAGAAGAGTCTTCCGAAAGTCAAGCCAGCAGTAAAGCCAAGCAGCGCCTGGTTCAGATCAGCTCTGATATAGAAAAAGAATTGAAAGCGGAAAATCTGGTACGTTGCCATGGCGCCCAGGATTGTATAGCTATGGTTCAGGCAGATCATACCACGCTTATTATTGCTTCATCCCCGATGCAGGAGGAACAGGTGGCAGATATGACGGCGGAACTCAGTAAATTGATGGAATGCGAGGAGGAACAGATAACCTTGATATTTAGGCGGGATTGAGCTGGTATTGATGTATACATATATGAAAAGATTGAAATTACCGTACTTTATTATATAATTATAACAATCGGAAGTTGAGGATTAGCTCAGGCCGAAGGCCTGAGCCTATTTATGTTATATAAAACAATCATAAATTCGTATTAGAACCTGTCTTCAAATAAGAAGACCACTCCCGGCTATGCGTTTGTAACTTGCGGTACCCCCCTGCGGGGTCGTCAAGAATTCGCTGGGATGAGCAGGGGATAGGAGGTGTAAAATGGGCAGTATCAAAATTACGGACACCAGTTTGCGAGACGGACACCAGAGTCTGTGGGCTACCCGGATGACTACTGATGACATGGTCCCGGTACTGGAAAAACTCGATCAGGTGGGTTATCATTCCATGGAGATTTGGGGCGGAGCCACTTTTGACGTTTGTATTCGTTATCTGAATGAGGATCCCTGGGAGCGCTTGCGGACCATCCGTCAGGTAGTGCGCAACACTAAATTACAGATGCTGGTACGGGGTCAGTCACTGGTAGGTTACAGTCATTATCCGGATGATATTGTTGATAAATTTATTGAAAAAGCCGCAGACAATGGCATAGATATCTTCAGGGTGTTTGATGCCTTGAACGACAGGCGCAACCTGGAAGCTTGCATGAAGGCAGTGAAGAAAACCGGCAAACATGCTCAGGCCTGTGTGGTCTACACCATCAGCCCGGTTCATTCCAAACAGCATTTTGTTGATACCGCCCTTCATCTGCGGGATATGGGTGCTGATTCCATCTGTATCAAGGATATGGCCGGCTTGATCTCGCCTTATGCTTCCTACGAATTAGTGAAGGCATTAAAAGAAAACGTCGATCTGCCAGTACAGCTGCATACGCACTATATAGGTGGTTTGGCCATTGCTTCCCTGATTAAGGGCGTCGAGGCCGGGGTAGATATCATTGATACGGCCAGCGTTCCTATGGCTTTCGGATTGTCCCAGCCGCCAGTGGAAACCATCGTGCGGGCACTACAGGATACCGAATGGGATACTGGGCTGGTTCTGCACCAGTTATTCGATATCGCCACCTATTTTGAACAGATCCGTAAACATAAAGGCTTTGAACGCGGGGTCACACGTATTACCGACATGAAGGTCTTTGAACACCAGGTGCCGGGAGGTATGTTTTCCAATCTGCAGTCCCAGTTAGAGCAGCAGAAGGCCTCACATCGGATAGATGAGGTACTGGCCGAGGTTCCCAAAGTAAGAGAGGATTTGGGTTACCCGCCTCTGGTTACACCAACCAGCCAGATTATTGGGACTCAGGCAGTTCTGAATGTACTGCTCGGGGAAAGATATAAAATGTGTTCGCGCGAGGTCCAGGATTATGTGAAAGGGCTCTATGGCAAACCGGCGGGTACCATCAAGGCTGAGATCAAGCAGAAGATAATTGGTGATGAGCCTTTGATAGATGTGAGACCTGCGGATCTCTTACAACCAGCCTGGGAAAAATCCCAAAAGGCGGTCAAAGCTTATTCTGATAAGGATGAAGATGTTTTAACCTATGCACTGTTTCCGCAGGTAGCCTTAAAGTTCTTCCAATATCGTAAAGATATAGGAAGTGAAGACGTCCCGCAGATATCTTCCACCGAGGAGATCAAGGAAGAGCTTGATAAAAAGGAAGAGATCAAGGCGGTTGAACCAATTGTCAAGCGGGTCACTACTATACCAGTACCGGGGGGAGACGAGGAAATGAATCTGAATGAAATCAGAGAGTTAATGACATTGCTTGGCCAGAGCAATATCGATGAATTGGATTACCAGAAGGATAACTTCCGCCTCAGCCTGCGTAAGAATCGTGGGCAGATAGCGAGCAGTCCGGCTGGTCCGGCTCCATTTGAGGCGGCCCCGGAAATAAATGCTGAAACCGTCATGGTGGCCGGCAAGAACCTGGTCGAGGTTGTATCGCCGATCGTTGGCACCTTCTATGCTGCCCCGGCCCCGGATTCTCCTCCCTTTATCCAGGTGGGAGACCATGTTGACATAGGGCAGACCCTTTGTATTCTGGAAGCGATGAAGCTGATGAATGAGATCAAGGCTGAAGTCGCAGGCACCGTAGCACAGATCCTGGCGGCCAATGCCGAGCAGGTCGAATATGGCCAGGTGCTGATTCTTATCGACAAGGATTAGGGGTGAAGCTTTGTTTTCAAAAATACTGATCGCCAATCGCGGAGAGATAGCGGTAAGGATAATTAGAGCCTGCCGGGAAATGGGTATCAAAACCATCGCTGTTTATTCCACGGCAGACCGGGAGAGTCTTCACGTGAAGCTGGCCGATGAAGCGGTTTGTATCGGTCCGGCCCCGGCACGGGAGAGTTACCTGAATATAACCAATCTTATTTCGGCAGCTCAGCACCGCGGAGCCGAGGCTATCCATCCCGGTTATGGTTTCCTGGCCGAAAATGCCTATTTTGCTGAACTTTGCGGGGCCAATGATATTGTTTTCATTGGACCATCTGCCAAGGTCATCGAATTGATGGGGGACAAGGCCCGGGCCCGGGAAGCGGTCAAGGCGGTAGGGGTTCCCCTGGTGCCCGGCAGTGACGGCCCGGTCAATAACTATGAGGAAGCTCTGGTAACAGCCCGGGAAATCGGTTATCCGGTGATGATCAAGGCCTCGGCTGGCGGTGGCGGTAAAGGGATGCGACTGGCCCAAAATGATGAGTCTTTGCGCGAAGCTCTGGACATGGCACGCATGGAGGCTGGCGCCGCTTTCAATAACGATACGGTATATCTGGAAAAATACATCGAAGAACCCCGTCATATTGAGTTTCAAATCCTGGCTGATCAGGCGGGCAATGTCATTCACCTGGGGGAAAGGGATTGTTCTCTCCAGCGTCGCAATCAGAAGCTCCTGGAGGAATCACCGTCTACCCTGCTTGATGACAAACTGAGATCGCGTATGGGGAAAGCTGCCGTAGAAGCTGCCCGAGCCGCAGGATACTACAGTGCAGGAACCATTGAATTTCTAGTAGACAAACATAAGAAGTTCTATTTTATTGAGATGAATACCCGGGTTCAGGTGGAGCACCCGGTCAGTGAGATGGTAACCGGCATAGATATAGTTAAGGAGCAGATCCGCATTGCCGCGGGCGAATCCCTGGGTTATAAGCAAGAGGACGTCAAAGTAAGGGGATGGGCCATGGAATGCCGTATCAACGCTGAGGATCCGGATCATGATTTTCGGCCATCACCGGGCCAGGTGGGTCAATATATCATTCCCGGAGGGCCTGGGGTGAGAGTGGATTCCAGTGTCTATTCCGGATATACCATTACACCATTTTATGATTCGATGGTAGCCAAACTTATTGTCTGGGGCAAAGATCGTCCGGAAGCCATCGCTCGAATGAAGCGGGCTCTGAAAGAATTTACCGTTGAAAATATTACCACCACCATACCTTTTCACCTTAAAGTTCTGGATAATGCGTTTTTCCAACGCGGCGAGGTTTATACCAATTTCATTCAGCGGCGGATGCTGTAAATAATGGTGATGGCGAATCGATTATTTTGATAATTGAATTAATCGTGGTAGAATAAGAAATATTAGAAATGGAGGTGGATAATTATGGACATGCCCAAACCCGAAATCAATAATGAATTTGGCACCATAAGGATCGCCGATGAGGTAGTAGCAACTGTTGCAGGTTTGGCTGCAGTCGAGGTGGAAGGTGTTTCATCCATGAGCGGTGGTTGGGGTACCGACCTGGTCGAAAAGCTCGGTAAAAAGAATTTTGGCAAAGGAATCAAGGTAGAAGTCATCAATGATGAGACCAAAATCGATATATATCTGGTAATCGACTTTGGCTATCCAATCCCCCAGGTTGCTGCCGATGTGCAGAGAGAAGTCAAACAGGCGGTAGAAACTATGACCGGTCTGAATGTGACCGTGGTCAATGTCCATATCGTTGGCGTTCAATTGAAAAAAGCCGCTGATGATGCGGAGATCAACGTAAATTTGGAAGAACTATAGCTTAGAGAAGAATTATGTTAGAAGGACCCCCTGTTTAGAATAAACGAGACAGGGGGTTTATTTCTATAGGGTTGTGTACTAATGTAGGAGCCGATGACAACTGTGAATTTCTGCGTTGCGTAAATAATTAAATCAATCGACGTACCAACAAGTACGCCTTAATCGTGAATTATTTAGCGCCTTGATCTTCGCTCCTGGCATCGCCATGTGGCTGTTTAAGCTTTTAAATCTTTAACTTTTGCGGCAGGAGGGGTTGAAATGGATTTTACCAGGAGGTTTCTCTTTTTTATCTATAATCTGATTTTCCTTATTCTGGCCGGAGCAGCCATCTGTGCAGCATTGGGTTGGAACAAGCCTCAGGCTTATATCAGTCTGGCTCTTTCTACACCCCAGAACCGCGTCAGTGTTGGTCTGGTTGCCGTGGTTATTCTGGTGCTTGCGATAGTGATGCTGGCCAATGGCCTTAGATTTGAGAGTAAGCCTAAATCTATCGTGGTTCGCACTGCTTTAGCCGGTGATGTCTCTATAACGATTTCCGCTGTAAAGGTAATAATAATGAAGGCGGTCCGCAAGGTAGAAGGGATCAGGGAAATAGAACCTTCCATCACTAACAGCACGGAAGGGATCAAGGTTTATCTTCATACGGCAATTAACCCGGAATACAGCGTCCCGGAGATGACCAAGGATATTCAGACCATTGTAAAGCAATACCTGGAGGAAATCGGCGGTTTGGATGTGGCGGAGATCAAGATCCTGGTGGATGATTTCAATGAAAATGCCACCGGATACAGGGGGGCATAAAAATGCTGGAAAAGATAGTGCTTTATCTGATGGAGCAACATCGAGGTAAAACGATTGGAATCCTATTAGGTCTCGTAGCCAGTATCTTTTTTATCGCCTATGGCTTCTGGCGCACGCTATTTGTCATCCTTTGCATCATGCTGGGGTATTTTATTGGCAAGGAAATTGACCAGAACCAGGGATGGGATCAGTGGGTACAAAAGTTTATACGAAAAAGAGATTAAGTGTGACAGGCAGGTAGGTAGGTTTGAGCAGAAGAAAAGCAAGAGAATGTGCCTTTAAAGTACTTTTTCAGGTGGATCAGGTGACTGCTGACGCGCAGGAAGCCTTTAAGTACGTTTTGGAAGAATCAGAATTGGCTGAGAAGGATCAGGGCTTCTCCTGGGATCTGGTTGAAGGCACTATAAATCATTTAAAGGATATCGATGAGAAGATCGCCTCCTATGCCCGGGATTGGACCATAAATCGCATGCCGACGGTTGACCGCAACATTATGCGGCTGGCTGCCTGTGAGATACTGTTCATGCCCGAGGCGCAGCCGGTGGTAGCTATTGATGAAGCGGTGGAAATCGCCAAAATATACGGTGATGAAAACTCACCGAGCTTTATAAATGCGGTTTTGGACCGCCTGCTGGGGGAAAACCAATGAACATTTATCTGGGCCTGGACACGAGTGCTTACACTAGCTCGTTGGCCTTGATTGATGAAGAAGATGGCATTATTCTGGATAAAAGAATGGTCCTGGAGGTTAAGCAGGGAGAGCGGGGATTGCGCCAATCAGATGCTCTTTTCCTGCATATAAAGAACCTCCCTTTTTTATTTAAAGATGTTTTGCCGGCTACGGCCTCTGAGATTAAAGCCCTGGCGGTTAGTAGCGCTCCAAGATGTGCGCCTGGTAGTTACATGCCGGTATTCCTGGCTGGCTTGGCCCAGGCGGAGGTGCTGGCTTCGTATAACGGCCTGCCATTATACAAGGTCAGTCACCAGGAGGGACATATAATGGCCGGTCTGAGAGAATTCAAGGATTCTCTAATACATAAATCCTTTATGGCCGTTCACTTTTCGGGCGGTACTTCAGAAGTGTTAAAGGTGCAACGCGGACGGGAAAGCTTTTTTGCCCTGGAAACCCTGGCGGAAGGTTTTGACCTGCATGCGGGTCAGTTGGTTGACCGGATAGGTGTTGCCATGGGTCTGCCCTTTCCTGCCGGACCGGCTATGGAGGAACTAGCCAGTCAGAGTAAAGGGGTAGCTGACAAAGCCATCCCGGCTATGGTCGACGACCGAGGATTTTCCTTATCGGGACCGGAAGCAGCTGCCCTGCGAATGCTCAAATCCGGCGTCCCCCATGGAGAAGTAGCCCGGGCAGTATTCCGGGTCATTGCTAATACTCTGGAGAAGGTACTGCTCAAATGTGCAGAGAGGACTGGCATCAGCGACGTATTGCTGGTTGGAGGGGTTATGGCCAACAGATTGATCAGCCAGCGTTTGCGACAGAGGCTGGAACACCCGTCAATTGGGTTGAAGCTTTATTTTGCCGAACCCAAACTAGCCAGTGACAACGCAGTAGGTGTCGCCATGCTGGCAGCCGAAGTGCACCGGGGGAAAGATGGGGGCGAATAGACGCAGATGAACACAGATGCCTTCGGTGAACAGTTTTATTTAACGGAAAATTTTAAATGGAGTTCATTTTGCCAATGCCGGGCAAGTTTATGCTGTTTTCTTTTCTTTTGTATTGTGAAATAATTATCATTAAGGTTCTTACCATGATAATAGTTGGTACATCTTTTATAAATTCATATTTAAGTTCAAGAATTATTACATTACAAATTTAAAAGCTGTGTTCATCTGTGTTTCATCTATGTCTATCTGTGTTAAATTATCTTTACTAAATCTGTGCCAATCTATGGCTAATAAACGTACGGAGGGTTTGTTGTGGGCGAGGCAAAAATATTGTATGGGAAGAAGATAGCAGACGAGGTTTTAAAGGGCGTCAAAGAAAAAGTAGCCGATCTGCACGAGAGAAATATACACCCGCTTTTGATGACTCTGGAAATTGGAGAAGATGCGGCATCGCGGGTTTATCTTGGCTCACAGCGGCGGACCGCTGAGCGAGTCGGCATACAGTATGAAACAATTCAATTATCGGATGGTACTTCCCAAAAGCGGCTATTCAGTGTGATGAACAATATCAACCGGGATCCGCTCATCAATGGGTTAATCCTGCATGTGCCACTGCCCCCGCACCTGGAGACTAAACAGGTGCAGTGGTATATTGATACCCGGAAGGATGTCGAGGGAGTCACCCCTTATAATCTGGGACGATTGTTCTTGGGGGTTCCCGGCTTGATGCCGTGTACAGCCCAGGCCATAGTAACCATGATCAAATCCACCAAAGTAGATATCCGCGGCAAGGAAGCCGTCGTGATAGGTCAAAGTGATATAGTAGGCAAGCCTTGTGCGATGATGCTGCTGCAGGAAGAAGCTACAGTGACCATTTGTCACCTGGCTACCGATGAAGCTGGTTATCTTGAAGAACATGTGAGAAGAGCCGAGATCGTGGTAGTAGCTGCCGGCAAGCCTGGTCTGATAAAGGGTGAATGGATTCGCCCCGGCGCTATTGTGATTGATGCAGGTATTACTGCGGTGGGTGATCATATCGTGGGGGATGTTGAGTTTGAAGCGGCCAAACAACAGGCCGCTTATATCACACCGGTTCCGGGAGGAGTTGGAGCAGTTACGGTAGCTTACCTGATGAAGAATACGGTTGATGCTGTTATGTGGCAGACCAGTGAGGGCGAATAATCACGATGGAAATCATCAATGGAAATGAACTGGCCAAAAAAATCAAATCGAGTCTGCGGGAGGACCATACCAATGGCCTGCGGCCGGTACTGGCTATCGTTCTAGTGGCTGGTGATGAGGAGAGTCGGGTATATGTCGGCCTGAAAGAAAAGGCGGTCCATGATATTGGAGGGGTATGCCGGCAGATAATAACACCGGGCGATATCACCAAGGATAAACTAATTATGCTCATTAATGAACTAAATAATGATGATACGGTACACGGGATATTGCTTCAGCTGCCCTTGCCGGAAGGACTGCAGTCTTCGGTCGAGGAAATCTTATCGGCTATTGACCCGCAAAAGGATGTTGACGGGTTCACCCCAGCCAATCGGGGCCTCCTGTCGACCGATAGTCAGTTTTTTACCAGCTGTGCTGCTCTGGGGGTTCACCTGGTGATAAGTCAGATCCTGGCTGACCTAAAGGGGAAAGAAATAATTCTGGTCGGAGATTCCTTCGATGTGATAACTCCGCTGGCCATAATGCTGATGCAAGCGGGCAGTCGGGTTCGCCTGGAATCAGATTATACCCCAGCTATGTTGAAAAATGCTGATGCCATGGTCATTGAGAAGGGCAGGCCGGAGATAGTAAAGGGAGAACATCTGGAGCATAGCTTGCTGCTGATAGACGCCGGATTTTACTGGGAAAATGGGCGCACGGTGGGCAATGTTGACCGCGATTCGGTAAAAGAATGTGCTGGCTGGTTGTTGCCGGTACCAGGGGGGCTTGGCCCCATTCTTATCGCCATGTTGATGAAAAATCTTTGCCAGGCTGCGCGACAGAGGAATAGGTAATGCAGGAATTTATTACGGTCAGCGAGTTGAATAATTATATCGGGGGGTTGCTGGAAGGTGACCTTTTTTTGAGTAATTTCTGGCTGAAGGGAGAGCTATCTGGCTTCAAACTCTATCAGCAATCCGGGCATATGTATTTTAATTTAAAGGACACAGATAGCTTGATAAGCTGTGTGATGTTCAAGAGCCGGGCCCGTGGGCTTGCCTTTAAACCGGAAGATGGCATGGAGGTTTTGCTCAGAGGAACGGTTTCGGTCTTCGCCCGCCAGGGCAAATACCAGGTGTACGCGGAGGAAATGCTGCCCTTTGGAGCAGGCGGACTTTACCTGCAGTTGGAAAAAACGAAGGCTAAGCTGCAAGCCCTGGGCTATTTTGATCCTGAACACAAACAGCCCCTGCCCCGGATGGTCAACCGCTTAGGGATTGTCACTTCCCAGGACGGGGCGGCATTACGTGACATCCTCAAGGTTGTGCGGCAGCGCCACGCCTTGATCGACGTAGTCCTGGTGCACAGCTCGGTTCAGGGGCTGGAAGCTCCGCAGGAATTGGCCCGGGGGATAGAGTTGCTCAACCAGCAAGATAGTGTGGATCTTATTATTGTCGGACGCGGCGGCGGTTCCCTGGAAGATCTGATGGCCTTCAACAGTGAAGAAGTGGTCAGGGCAATATATCAATCGCATATACCGATAATTTCTGCGGTGGGACATGAGGTGGATTATACCCTGGCTGATCTGGCCGCTGATATAAGGGCGGCTACCCCTACCCACGCTGCTCAGATAGCCGTACCAGACGTAGAGGGAATCCTTAATGCTTTGGCGATCTATCAGCAAAGGATGCAGCGTGCCATAGAAAAGAAACTGGGGTACAACAGTGAGAGATTGGATCGGATCATGATGCGCAAGATCTGGAGCCAGCCCGGTATAATGATAGAATCACGTCAAAAACAGGTAGAAGTACTGGAAAAGGGATTACGGCTGGCGATGTCCAGTGGAATGCAAGTTCGGGGACAGAGGTTGGCCCTGGCAGTCACTGCCCTGGATAAACTCAGCCCGCTCAAGGTTCTGAGCCGCGGTTACGCCATAGCCAGCAAAGACGGAACCGTTATTCATAGTTCGGAACAGGTAGAGCCCGGCGATCAGATAGATGTAACCCTCTATGAGGGACGGCTAAAGGTGCGAGTGGAGAGTAAGGAGGGTAACCCATGGAAGGCATGAGTTTTGAAGAAGCCCTGCGTCAGCTGGAGGATATTCTGGCTATGCTCGAATCGGGAGAGTTGGAACTGGAGCAATCCCTGCGCCTGTTCCAAAGCGGTATGGAACTGTCGGTATACTGCCAGCAGATGTTAAAGCAGGCTGAAGGCAGGATTCAGCAGCTCACACAGAAGCCAGATGGAGAAATACTTTTACTGGAGATAGATGTTAAAGAGTCAGAATAACCAGGGGCTAGGCTTCTTTAGTTGCAGCCGCCACAGTTGGCCTTGGCATCTTGGCTTCGACGCTTTTGGGCGGCATATCCAGCCGGGGATTGCGCAGCAGCAGACTGACCACAGCAGATACCAGGCAAATGGCGCTGGCAACAAGGAAGCAATCACCGATGGCCTGGATGGAGGACAGGGTTGTTACTCTCTTGACGATAGCACTGGCCATGTATGCACCGGTGTTGGTAGCATCCCAGTTCTGGCTTATGGCAATCTGCTGCAGGGCTGCCTGCAGAGAAAGGCCATCAGTAGAGGAAAGATTGACCGAGTTCATTAGATTATCATAGTGAAAGATCTGCCGGTTCTGCATGACCAGAGTGAACATGGCGATACCCAGGGAAGCAGCCACCTGCAGGATGACGTTACGCAGTGCTGAAGCCCGGCTGACCAGATGCAGAGGGATAGTTATCATACCTAAAGTAGTAACGGTCATCATTGACAGCCCCATCCCCATACCTCGCAGTACCAGCCAGAAGATCATCACTGAATAGGGAGTCAAATCACTAAAGGTACACATCGCATAAGTGGTCAGAGTAACGATGGCAAGACCCACAGGAACAATGACCCTTCCCCCATATTTGTCATAGATGCGACCGCTTATAGGCATCATAAGCGCCGTTGCTAGGGCAGCCGGCAAGAGGATGAGACCGGTTTTCATAGCCGTCTGTCCCAATACGCTCTGCAGCAGTAGGGGCAGCAGGAACATGGCACCGAACATACCGATATTGAGGGCAATTCCGACGAAGGTCGAGATGGTATATAGATAGTTTTTGAAGAGCCTCAATTCCAGCAATGGTTCAGGGTGGGTCAGCTCATTATATATGAAGAAAGAGAGAGCTATTAAGGCCAGCGAGAACAGAGACACTATATAGGGAGAGCCCCAACCGTACTTATTGCCCTGGCTGATGGCCAGCAGCAGGCAGAACAGGCCGATGGTCGACGAAATGACACCCCATATATCAAAATTCTTACCCTTGATCAGCGGTGTTTCCTGCATCAGGCGTCTGGCCAGCCACAGATTGAAGATACCTACTGGCACCATGATATAGAAAATCAGCCGCCAATTGACGTATTCCACCAGATAGCCACCCAGAGTAGGGCCGATGGCCGGAGCCGCCATAGCCGCTATGCCCCAGACTCCCATAACCACACCCATGCGTTGCCGGGGCACTACCCGCATGGCATAAGCCATACCCAGCGGCTGCATGATGCCGCCGCCCACCGCCTGAATTATCCGGGCAGCAATCAGGCTGTTGAGATTCCAGGCCAGGCCGCAGAGAGCGGACCCCGCGGTAAATAAGGCCAAGGCCAGGAAATAGGTGCGTTTATAGCCGAAACGGTCAGAAAGGTACCCGGCTACCGGCATCACACAACCCAGGGCCATGGTATAACAGGTCAAGACCCACTGTATATTGTCAGCAGTGGTATTGAACAAGACCATGATCCTGGGCAGGGCCACATTGACGATGCTGCCGTTGAGCACCGCCATGAAAGTGCCAATTATGATGACTACGATCAAAGACCAGGGTATATGATCGCCCTTGGGGCTTGCCATAAGATTTGCCGGATTATTTTCTGTCATAAAGCCAACCATTCCTTAACAAATCGAATTGCGCATTAGACATATGATGCGCAGCAAGGATTTTTTTAATTAGCCACAGATGAACACAGATGGACACAGATTATATGTACAATGGCATTAATAATATGCGAAGCAATCCCAACGTGTCATTGTTATAAAAACCCTCGTCTTTGTCTTTGCGAGGACCCGGCACTCAGAGAATCCAAATATAACGGCTACCTATTATGCATTACTTTAATAGACTGAACTATTTTATTGAGTGCCGGGGACGCGGCAATCTTCCCCGGGGCTTATATAACTTATAGATTGCTTCGCTGCGCTCGCAATGACAGGGCCTGAGGGCCCCATATCTAATCTGTGTTAATTATATAAATCTGCGTCAATTCGTACCCCGTTCCTGGTTCAGTTTTTGCGCTTCTTACAGCAAATATCTAAAACACTGTCACATTTTTCTCCGGGTAATTGTCTTATGCTATTAACAGCAAGAGTGGATAACGCCGCCAATCTGGAGTAAAATGTATACTCGGGTGTTAATTATTTGTTGAGCAGGAGGAGTAATATATATGTCTTTACTGGAAGCTATAGTTTTAGGGTTGGTGCAGGGGCTGGGTGAGTTTCTGCCCATCTCAAGCTCGGCCCACCTGGTACTGGTTCCCTGGCTATTTAAATGGCCTGATCCCGGATTGACTTTTGATATAGCCCTGCATATCGGGACCTTGATTGCGGTGATCGTGTACTTCTGGAAGGACTGGGTCAGGCTCTTAGTCGGTGGTTTTACCGATGCGCGAGGAACGGAAGGCCGCTTATTCTGGTTTTTGGTCTTGGCTACTATTCCCGGGGCGATTGGCGGTTTTCTGCTGGAGGATCAGGCGGAGACGATTTTTCGCACACCGCTGTTGATTGCTGCCATGCTCATTGTCATGGGCATCATTCTTTACTGGGCCGACCGCAAGGCGGCAAAAACCACGGAAATCGAACAATTGGGACTTAAAGAGAGCTTGCTGATCGGTCTGTCGCAGATGTTGGCGGTGATACCTGGAGTATCAAGGTCCGGTATCACCATGACCACCGGATTGCTGACCGGGCTGACCCGCGAGAGTGCTGCCCGCTTTTCGTTTCTGTTATCTACACCGATCATTTTCGGAGCCGCCCTGGTCAAGATGCCCGAGCTGATTGCTAATCCGGCGCTGGTAGACCTCAACTTCCTGGTGGGAATGCTGGTAGCGTGTGTGACGGGCTTACTCAGCATCGGCTTCCTGCTCCGCTATATCCAGACCAAGAATTTTCTGCCCTTTGCCTGGTATCGCTTTATTTTAGGCGCAGTGGTAATGCTAGTGGCTTTGATTCGATAGCGGTCTTTCGAGCAGTAACCAAGAACAGATAGATCCGGCTTTCCATAGAATTTGGGGAGCCGGTTTTTTTCATATAGATTGCCGCGTCGCTAACGCTCCTCGCAATTCTCACGCGCTGCGCGCACCACAATAAATGAATACTTCTTGCGGTTCTAATGCATAATTTTACCATGGCACGAGTTCGATTGTCATTGTCACTAAGAGGTCGACTCGCAATA
>Ga0123335_1000492_pt1 | contig 67210 bp, 47 predicted proteins | sample BiotimSIPDNA_2_FD_89707 | JGI IMG/M metagenome (GOLD analysis project Ga0123335, IMG submission 89707) | Anaerobic biogas reactor microbial communites from Washington, USA - Biogas_R2 time_0 SIP DNA | ecosystem: Engineered > Bioreactor > Anaerobic > Unclassified | place: Washington, USA... | reverse complement strand
CGAGTCTCTGATGCGAACCAGGGAATTGTCCATCACCGGGTGTTTCGCGGGACATGGCAGTCCATTTACCGACCACCGGCATGCCGTAGACACCACCTTGCAGCATATCCAAAAGCGTTGTGCCCGCCTCCTGAAACTTCTCTCCCCGCAGGGGCTAACCCCCTATGAAATGACCAGCCACCTGTTCCCTCGTATGGCCGATGTCATGTTGTATTACTGTCTTTCCACAACCACAGGGCACTTGGAGTTGCTGGAAACCCAAGGGCTGGTATTCACCGAGCGCCGGGACGGGGTAACCCGTTATTTTCCTGTGAGTCCGTCCGCTTGACGTTCGGGCTTCGATGTGGTACACTATCTTTGTTAGCACTCTCATATATTGAGTGCTAAAGCATCTGTAGCCGTGATAGTGCCGGTGCTCGTGAAACGGTGTGGTTACAAAGTGCAACACTATGTCAAACGGTACCCCAAAACAATCGGTCGAGGCCTTGAACGATCGGGAACGCGAAATTCTGAACGCCGTTGTCAATAGTTACATTATGACAGCGGAACCCGTCGGTTCCCGGACGGTTGTAAAACGTTTCGGCTTTGATTTAAGCGCCGCTACCGTGCGAAACGTTATGGCCGACCTGGAAGAGCAAGGTTTCCTGCAGCAGGTGCACACGAGTTCGGGCCGGGTGCCCACGGACCTCGGGTACCGGTATTATGTGGACCACCTGATGCATGTCCAGCGCTTAAGCCTTCAGGAACGCCGTCGCATTGAGGGTGAATTTCAAAACCGTCTTGATGATGTGAACGCGGTATTGCGGCATACGAGTCATCTTTTGGCTCTTGTAACGCACCAAGCGGGTATCGCGGAGTTACCGGACAGCGGTCAGACCCGGGTTCAGCGTTTTGAATTGATGCCGGTGGGCGAAAACAGACTGGCTGTGCTTATGGTGGATAACTTCGGCACGGTTCACTCGATGACGGCTTTGCTGGGCACCGCGATTGAAGCGCCCAGACTGGAATCACTTACCAATTTTTTGAATCATAATTTTACGGGCACTTCTATTGGTTCCTTGACTGAATCGGTGCGATTGAAAGTAGGAGAGTTATTGGATGAACAGCGCAGTCTGGCGCAGAGCACCCTGGAAATACTTGACATAATGCCGATGCCCCGGGAAAAACGGCTTTTCCTGGAGGGAACAGTTCAACTCTTTGAACAGCCTGAATTCCAGCGTCTGGATCAGGCGAAGGAAGTTTTTGGACTGCTTGAAGAACATGACCGCCTGATTGACCTTTTGCGCAAAGCGGTTTCCGATGGTGAAGGCAAAGCGATATACATCAGCAACTGTGATGACAATATGGGTTCGGAAGGTATCGGGGTAGTGGCTTCGTCCTACCACGTTGAAGGCAAGCCCGCAGGGTTAATAGGTGTACTCGGCCCACGCAGAATGCCTTACTCCCGCCTGACTTCGGTGGTGCAATACACGGCGGACATGGTGGGCCGTTTGTTGACGCGGCTCGGGAAATAATCCCGCCGCACGTTTCAATGCAATGAGGAGAGACAATCGTTCGCAATGAGTGGTAAAATACATAAATCCGAATTTGAGAAAATGCTTGAGCAGCAAGTGGCCGAGGAGGAAAAGCGGAAGGATTCCGCCGAAGAAGAGGCCCAGGCTGCTTCTTCCACAGGGACGGAACCCGCGCCGGATGAGGTGGAAGAACTTCGGAGGCAGCTGTTGTCTCATCAGGCTGAATGCGAACAACTGAAGGACCAACAGCTTCGTTTGCGCGCGGAGTTCGATAATTATCGCAAGCGGATGCTGCGCGAACTGGACCAGGCCCGTTTTAGCGCGACGGCGAACCTGATCCGCCTGTTGCTTCCCGTAGTGGACAACCTGGAACGGGCGTTGGCGCATGCGGCAGAGGAGGACGGCCTTGCCGTGGGCGTGCGGATGGTGCACAAACAGTTGGCCGATCTTTTCGCTGCGGAAGGTCTTGTGCCCATTGAGGCCCGGGGCCAGGTTTTTGACCCCAATTTGCATGATGCCCTTTCCATGACACCTTCGGAAGAAGTGGAAGCCGGGATTGTTCTGGAAGAATTCGAGCGGGGCTACAAGTTGAAGGATCAGGTATTACGACCCGCAAAGGTTATTGTCAGCGCGGGAAAAGAAGCGGATGCGTCCGGGGCGGACGCCGAGGAAAGCAAAGACGAGACGGCACCGCCCTCCGAATAGCAAGAAAGCAAGCAAAACAATAAAGGCCCCTTGGGGGTATTAAGGAGAAAAATATGGGAAAAGTTATCGGAATAGACCTTGGAACGACCAATTCCTGTGTTGCCGTCATGGAAGGCGGCGAACCTGTTGTAATCGCAAATACGGAAGGCAACCGGACCACCCCGTCCGTTGTGGCCTTCACCAAGGATGGCGAACGTCTCGTCGGCGCGGTAGCCAAGCGGCAGGCCGTCACCAACCCACGGAACACGGTCTTCAGCATCAAGCGTTTTATGGGGCGGCGTCATGCGGAAGTGCAGGAGGAGGAACGCATTGTCCCGTATGCCGTCACATCGACCTCCAGCGGTGATGTGCAGGTGGAAATTTCCGGCAAGACCTACCGTCCCCCGGAAATTTCAGCCATGATTCTTCAAAAAATGAAAGAAACGGCGGAAGCCTACCTGGGGCAAACGATTTCGGAAGCGGTCGTCACGGTTCCGGCCTACTTTAACGATTCCCAGCGCCAGGCGACCAAGGATGCTGGCCGGATCGCGGGGCTCGAGGTCTTGCGTATTATCAACGAACCGACTGCGGCTGCCCTGGCTTACGGCCTGGACAAAAAGAAGGATGAGAAAGTCGCCGTATACGACCTCGGCGGCGGTACCTTCGATATCTCCGTGCTGTCCATCGGCGATGACAGTTTTGAGGTGCTCAGCACCAACGGCGATACGCACCTCGGCGGCGACGACTTTGACCAGAAGATCATTGACTGGCTGGCGGAAGAGTTCTTGCGGGATCAGGGCATTGATTTGCGCAAGGACCCCATGGCCCTTCAGCGCCTGAAGGAAGGTGCAGAAAAAGCCAAGTGTGAACTGTCCAGCGCCGTCACGACAGATATCAATCTCCCCTTTATCACCGCGGACGCCTCGGGACCCAAGCACCTCAATTATACGCTTACCCGCGCCAAACTGGAGCAGCTGTGTGACGGTCTGCTGCAGCGCACCAAGAACCCCTGTCACCGCGCCCTGGAAGACGCGGGGCTTTCCGCCAAAGATATCGATGAGGTCATCCTGGTCGGCGGCATGACCCGCATGCCGGCGGTGGGCAAGATCGTAAAGGAAATCTTTGGCAAAGAACCGCACCGGGGAGTTAATCCGGATGAAGTGGTGGCCATCGGCGCCGCGGTGCAGGCGGGTGTGCTGGCGGGCGAAGTGAAAGATGTCCTGCTTCTGGACGTGACGCCCCTCTCTCTGGGCATTGAGACGTTGGGCGGCGTATGCACCAAATTGATTGAACGCAACACGACCATACCTGTCACCAAGCGCCAGATTTTCTCGACGGCTGCGGACAACCAGCAGGCGGTGACCATCCATGTGCTGCAGGGAGAGCGGGAGATGGCCTCCGACAACCGCACGCTGGGCAAATTCGACCTGATGGGCATCCCCCCCGCTCCTCGCGGTGTCCCACAGATCGAAGTGTCCTTTGACATCGACGCCAACGGCATCGTTCACGTTTCCGCCAAGGACCTGGGAACCGGGAAGGAGCAGGCCATCCGTATCGAAGCATCAAGCGGACTCGCCGAGGAAGAAATCAAAAAGATGGTTCGCGACGCCGAACAGCACGCCGATGAAGACAAAACACGGCGCAAAGCCATAGAGATCCGAAATAACGCCGATTCACTGCTTTACAGCACGGAAAAGACGCTGAAAGAGCATGGAGACAAGGTGGGTGAATCGGACAGGAAAGCGGTTGAGGACGCGCTCGCGAAATTGCGGCAGGTTATGAGCGGCGAAGACGTGCAGGCGATTGAATCCGCCATGGAAAACCTCGGCAAGGCCTCTCACAAACTGGCGGAAGTCATGTATGCGGAGGCGGCAAAGGCCCAGCAGGGCGGCCAGGGGCAGCCCTCCTCGTCCGCGGGGCCTGAATACGTCAATCCGCAACCGGAGGCAGACAACGGCCCTGTGGACGCCGACTTCACCGTGGTCGATGACGAAGACACGGGCGGTCCTAGCAGCAATTAGTATTCCATGACAAACTTTATAGCGCCCCCGCACCCGGCGGGGGCGCCGGCTTAAACCTTCAGGGTGTGCGATTATGCCAGGTCAAACCGACTTGTATGAAATATTGGGTGTGTCACGCAGCGCCTCCCAGGATGAAATACGGAAGGCGTACCTGAAACTTGCCCACAAGTATCATCCCGACAAAACGGGCGGGGATAAAGAGGCGGAAACGAAACTAAAAGAAATAAACGCCGCCTACGATATCCTCAAAAATCCAGAAAAACGCCACCAGTATGATCAGTTTGGAAGCATGGACGGACAACCTTTTGGCGGTTTCGGAGGCGGCGGTTTCGGAGACTTTTCAGGCGGCGCGGATTCGCCTTTTGGCGACCTGTTTGACATGCTGTTCGGCCAAAGCGGCGGGCGTCCGCGCGCCAGCCGCGCGCAGGCCGGTCGCGATTTCGGCTATGACTTGACCTTGACCTTGGAAGAAATCGCGCATCCCTGCAAGAAAACCATTTCATTTCTACGCCCGGAAAATTGCGGTGAATGCGGCGGTTCCGGTGCCACCAAAGGAACGCAGCCGGAAACCTGTCCCCAATGCAAAGGCGCCGGTCAGGTTCGGCAGTCCCATGGCGTTTTCAGTATGAGCCGCACCTGCTCCCGGTGTGCGGGAACCGGCCGCATAATCGCGAATCCCTGCCACGCCTGCAAAGGCTCAGGCCAGGTAAACCGTAAACGGGAATTGAATGTTGATATCCCGGCGGGCATTGATGATGGTACGCGCCTCCGGGTTGCCGGAGAAGGTGAAGCCGGGCGTATGGGAGGGCCCCGAGGCGACTTGTATATCCGAATCCACATAAAAGAGCATGAGTTCTTTGAACGTCATGGCATGGATATCGTGTGCGAGGCTCCCGTCTCCGTTACACAGGCCGCGCTGGGCGGCACCCTGCGCGTTCCCACATTATCGGGACAGGCCGATCTGAAAATCCCCGCCGGCACCCAGTCGGGGGCGCAGCTTCGCCTGCGCGGTCACGGGCTGCCTGACGTGCGCGGCTATCGGCAGGGCGATCAGATCGTAATCGTTCACGTCGAGACTCCCACCAAATTGTCTAAAAGGCAACGAGAGCTGCTGGAAGAATTTGAGGGCCTGAGTAATAACAAAACCTATCCTCAACGCGATGATTTCACGTCCAAAACCGATGCGCTGCACAGGCGCTAGCTCTGAACAGGGCTCCGCTTCGCTTTTTGGCGCAGCATGTGTAAAAACAGGCGCCTCCCCCTTCTACCTTTGACCAATCAGTTACGGGAAAGTCTCTTTCCTACAGTGCCGACGGAGCATTTGTATTGCTTGAAACCTAACGGTTTATTATTGTACAGTAAGAAAAAAAGGTGATGACGCTATGGCCTTTTCAAATAAGAAACCTTCTATGATGAACCGGGCGACCGGTGCATTTTGCCGTTGGGCACTGCGCAGACTGGGCTGGACGCTTGTCGGCAGTCAGATCGAAATGCCGAAGGCGGTGCTTATTGCCGCGCCCCATACCACCAACTGGGATTTATTTTACACGCTGCTGTGCGCGCGCGCGATTCATATTTCCATCTGGTTTATGATGAAACACACCCATTTCTGGTGGCCTGCAAGCATTCTATGGAATTGGCTTGGCGGGGTGCCCATAAATCGCACCAAGGCCTGCGGGGTTGTGACACAGATGGTGGAGGCGTTCGCTGAGCGGGACAGGCTTTATCTGGTAATTCCTCCCGAGGGCACCCGCAGGAGCGTGGACTGCTGGAAAACCGGCTTCTACCATATTGCCCACGAGGCCAAGGTGCCTGTATGGCCCTGGTTCATTGATTACAAAAACAAGCGCGTCGGTTGCGGAGATGTCATTCATCCCACCGGTGATATAGAGTCGGATTTTGAACGCATCCGGGCGTTCTATGAAGCCACGTATGGCCCCATGCCGAACTGCCGCCCCGGATCGCATTGAGTATAAGATGGCGTCGGTTAGACCTCGTGCTTTGTAAATGCTTTTTACCAGCCTATCGTTTCATTGTCTTCTTCAACATGGCCCAGGTATGGCGATGGAAGAAGCTGCCGTCCACATCCGACTCCATAGATTTGAACATGGCCGGTGTCATGGAAAAGGTCATTTTGTCTTTTCCTATGATATGTTCCAGGTTTCTCCTGGCGGATAGATCCGTCAGTCCCACAAGGGCCCGGGGATGCTCCTTCTCCTCTTCACGGTACATGAAAATGCCCAGTACCTGGCATCCTGCGGCATAAGGGATCCCCACATTCTCACGTTCAGGATGCTCGTGATTTGCCAACACCACCAGGGCGGACAACTGGTCGGGAGTTACCACCAGGGTAATGCTTTTCACGGTGTCGCTTTCCAGATCTTCTTCTTTCAACGGCCGGAATACCACGTATTTGGCTGGAATGTCCGTAATGGGCACGCTTTCCACGAACCGCCTGGTAGCATCAGCGTCTTTCAAATACCGTTCTCCCTTAAGGAAATCATCCGCCATTTCACGGGCGCCGGACGCGGCCATGGCTTCCCCTATTTTTTTCGCTTCAGGATCTTCTTCATTGCCATCGGCAAGAAACCGGTAAAAACATTCACAGCCGCCTGGAAAAACGGTATAGGTATTGCCGAATCCCATCCCGACGCCGCCCCCTTGGCACCCAAAGGTTTCACGCCCCATAAGAGCGGTACGCCCTTTTAGTGCCGCCGCAAAATGGAACATGACGCATCCCCATTTATTCCTGCCGAATTCCACGGCTGATTCGGGTTTCTCATCGGTCCATTCCAGCACTACCGGCTGATACTCAAGCCCAAGGGCCTCTATTAACTTGCTTTTCACTTTTCACTGTTCCTTTCGTTCCATTTACAGGATCCCATATCCCGTCAAGGTGTCCGGGCAATTCAACGGTCATCTCCCATACAAGACGTTCATCTTACCCCGCCTTTCGCTCCAGATACAAACAGAAAGTCACATACCTTAATCCGGACCCCGCCTAAGAATTTCCCGGGTATTTGCTCGCCGGGGTTTCGTGGTGAATCGGAGTTAATGTCTCCCTCCCATGTTGTATCGAAGCCCCAAAACGCAAGTACAGCCGGTCGTTTTATGAAGGCACGAATAGCCTTACTTCAAAATTCTGTCGTTCGAAATAGATCACATCTCGCCAGCTCGCAATCGCACAATTTGGAGAAATCAGGAATTGTCTGTTATGCTGTTACTTATCGCCTTGTATATCAAGTAACTCTAAACGAAAGGACTGCATCTATGCGTAAAAAACCGGAAGGAAAACACGATTCCCGGTGCTCCATTTCTCGTCGCACATTTTTGGGCGCGTCGGCCCTGACCACGGGTGCGGCCGTATTCGGTTTCCCCGCTATTGTTCGCGGCCAGAACCTGAATGACAAACTCAACATCGCCATGATTGGTGTTGGTGGCCGCGGTGCGGGGAATCTGGGCGGGGTGCAGGGGGAAAACATTACGGTCATGTGCGATGTAAATGAGAAGAATCTCAATCACATCGGGCAGCACTTCCCAAAAGCCCGCAAGGAACGGGATTTCCGAAAGGTGTATGACCATGCAGATGAGTTTGACGCGGTAGTCGTGAGTACTTGTGAGCATACACACGCTTTTGCAACGTTGCCCGCCCTGCTGCTTGGCAAGCACGTTTATTGTGAGAAGCCTTTGACGCATGGTATCTGGGAAGCACGGGTGGTCCGCGAAGCGGCGGTGAAAGCCGGTGTCGCCACGCAGATGGGCACGCAAATCCATGCTGAAAATAATTACCGTCGTGTGGTGGAACTGATCAAAACCGGCGCCATCGGCAGTGTCAAGGAAGTTCATGTATGGGTTTCGCGTGCCTGGGGCTGGCAGAGCGAAGAAGAGGCCAAAAAAGCGAATGATATTGTGTTTGTCCAGGAACGTCCTGCGGAAGATCAGCCTGTGCCCGCTGAGCTGGATTGGGATTTGTGGCTGGGACCTGCCCCGGCGCGTCCCTTTAACGAGGTCTATTTCCCGGGTCCAAAGTGGTATCGCTGGTGGGATTTCGGCAGCGGCACCATGTCGGATCTCGGCAGCCACTGGATTGATCTCCCCTTCTGGGCGCTTGATTTGGACTACCCGTTAACGATTGAGGCCTCAGGGCCGCCTCCCCATCCGGAACTGGCCCCTGCCTCTATGCAGGTTACTTACGAATACGGTGCGCGGGGCGACCGTGGCCCGCTTAAATTGACCTGGTACCAGGGATTCAACAAGCCACAAATTTTTACTGAGGGCGGCATCCCGCAATGGTCCGACGGCACCCTGTTTATCGGCGATAAAGGCATGCTGCTTTCCGACTATGGCAAACACGTGTTATTGCCCGAAGATCAGTTCAAGGATTTCCAACGCCCCGCCCCCTTTATTCCCGAATCGCTGGGGCATCATGCCGAGTGGATTCACGCCTGCAAGACCGGCGAACCGACGACGTGTCCGTTCGCCTATTCCGGTCTGCTCACAGAGGCCAACCACCTCGGGAATGTCGCCTATCGCCTTGGCAAAAAGTTGGAATGGGATCATGTGAATCTGCGCTGTCCCAACGCGCCGGAGGCGGACGCGATTATTCACCGTCCCTACCGGGAACCATGGAAGCTGGTCTGACATTCATGCAAGAGAGGCGCCAAGTATAAACAGTTGCCGGCCTGATTCGTTCAGACCGGCAATTTATTTTTTTTACGAGTGGTCCGTGTGTCTCTGATCCGTCTTATTCAGGCGTCTGTATCTGGTTTCGCCGATGTAGTTTGAAACATGGAATCGTGGTAGTCCAAGCCATTTTTCCTGCCATCAGCAACCCATAGGATAGAGAAGAAGAATGCGCATTTGGTCTTTGTTGATAATATGCATGATGGCGCCAACGATATCCGTAGCTTCCTGTGGCACCGTGTTTCTGGAGGGCGATACTATTCGTGTTCCCCCGCCAGTCGGCTCGGCTACGGCTGAAGGGGATTGGCGGGTTTTAAACGACTGCTATGAACAGGTGGGTTCCGGGACTTGGTCTGGCGATGGGGACGATATCGAAATAGGCCGTTTGCCCTTGGGCTGGTATCAAATTGAGTTTTCAGACACCACGTCACAACCGGCGGGCTTTACAACAGCAGCCGTGCTCGCTCAGCAGCAATCCGCCCGGCAGGATTCGCCGGTCGCGCTGGATGTTGCTTTGTCCTGGGTGCCGGATGCGGATCCCGAAGTGTGGCAACGCTGCATGGCATTGGCGCGAATGGCGGGCGTGGCGATGGTGCGTGATCGGCTGCGCTGGCGTGACCTCCAACCGGCGCCCGGCCCATTCCTTCCTGAGACCACCTATGACGTGACCGCCCGGTTGCAGCAAAAAGCGGGGCTGCAGGTGCTCCAGGTTTTTCACCAGACACCCGAATGGGTCTACAAAGATGAGCGGGACAGGGGGCGCGTTCCCCGTGACCTGCGGGATACCTGGCGTTTTTGCAGGGGTCTCGCCCAACGCTTCCGGGGGCAGGTACAGGCATGGCAGCCATGGAATGAAGGGAATGCCGACAATTTCGGCGGGCACACCATTGACGAATTATGCAGTCATCAGAAAGCCGCATTTTGGGGGTTTCGGGCCGGCGACCCGGAGCTGATGGTCTGTTGGGCGCCGCTGGGAGGCGTTAATTCCGAAGCGCTTTGCAAGGGCATCACGGATAACGGTACGGCCGCTTATTTCGATATATTCTCCATGCATTCCTATGATTGGCCCCATGATTACGCCAAGTTGCGGCAATGGGCGCTCAAAGCGGCCGCAGGGAAGCCCCTGTGGGTTACGGAAAGCGACCGTGGAATCAAAACGGATCCCGACTCCCCTCTTGGAGACCTGACGCGTGAAAATGAGCGGCGGAAGGCGGAATTTATTACGCAGTCGATTGCGTCCAGTCTGGCGGCCGGCGCGTCGCGCCATTTCCATTTCATCCTGCCCCAGTATCTCGAACAAGACGGCCAGGTTCAGTTTGGCCTGCTTCGTCATGACCAAAGCCCGCGCATGGGATATGTCGCTTTGGCCGCGGCCGGCAGGCTCCTTGCCGGAGCGAGGTATCTGGGGCGCCTGGAGAACAACGACGCGCCAGAAAGGTATGTATACGCGTTTCGGGCCTGGCCGGACGGTCTTCCCAGGGATGTGTTGGTGGCTTGGGCCGAAGCGCCCGTGGATTGGCCTGAACGGGGGCGGACCCGTTCACCCCTTGGCCTGCCTCTAGAGCTTTCGGTTATGGCCGTGTATGATTTTTTGGGGCGTTCCCTGGGTGTTACGCCACCGGAAACTACAGGCGGCGCCCCCCTCTTTATCCTGTTGCCGGAAGGCGCTGCGGATATCCTTACCCTACAGGCGCCATGTTCGAGTCCCCTGTTGCCTGCCACGGAAGAACCCTCTCCCGTGGTACTGCAATTTTCCGCGCCAGATATGCCTATCCGGGGACGAATCATAAACTGGGCTCACGAGCATGACCGGATTATGGCGCCCGGAGTTTATACGGTCACCATATATGCCTATAATTTCGGAGACAAATTGGTTTCGGGAACCATTGAGGTTACAGGATTATCTCCCGCCTGGCAGTGTGAACCCATGGACTGGTCGGTGACTCTCGAGCCTATGGAGCGCCTTGAACAGGCTCTACAGCTGGTTATCCCGGAGCCGGGCAGTAAAGACAATACGGATGATTGGGTGCGTCTCACGGGCAATTTTGGGGATGCAGGCAAAGCACTTCTGGCCGTGCGTATCCGGACGCACAACGAACCGTAACGTGTATCGTCTCGAAGGCAGTCCATTCCCCGGCACTCTCGCAAACAGTAGACCGGGGAAAACTGTTATCGGTCACATATTGTTTTCGCTGGTAAACACGCCAATAAGATTGGCCATGCTGGGCAGTACAGGCTGGGTGGCGCCGAGGTCCATGCTTTCAGTGTTGTCCGTGCCGGGCGCCGGCGCCACATAAGGAATCCAGTCCACGTGGCCGTCCATGAACAACACGTTGCAGCCACCGGGTACATGGTTAAAGAACTCGATACCCCCCGAGTTGCCTACGGTATCCATCATAGCGAACAATGAACTCTGTGCCATGGCGGAGGTCTGCGGGTTGTTCACATCCGTTATCATGAAGCGTTCATTGCCTTCCTTGAGACGGTAAACGGTATTCCCTCCGCCGTTGCCGATTCCATCAGGCACTTTGACATCCAGACTGGCCAACTCGAGTAAAACAATCCCGCCGGGCGTATCACCGATTCGGCCGATAATGCTGCCAAGCAGGCTGTTGGCCATGTGGCCGAATTGCTGGGGGACCATGCCACCGCTTGGAACGTTCAGGTTTAGCGCCGTTGACACCGCGGACAGGTTGTCCAGTGTATTAATGTCAATGGGGGGTAAATAAGGTTTTTGAAGCAGGTCAAACATCCAGCCGATATACATGTAACTCAGGCCTGCCTCCCAAGGCCGATGCCAGAATTCCCAGTCGCCTTGGTCATCTTTAAGCGAGTCAATGCTGTCCACCGCATCGGACGGGCAAATGCAAATAGACGCGTCACTGTTATAGTTGGGATACCACGCGGAGACCAGGGGCGCGGCCGCCAACTCCAATTTGTCCGGAACGGAACCCACCGGCCAGTTGTCCTCCGTATTGTCTGCGACCTGCAACGGAGGCCAATAGTCTTTTTGTTCGTCGGCATATAACTTAAAGATGGTGCCCCACTGCTTCAGGTTGTTCTGGCAGGACTTTCTTCGCGCCGCTTCGCGCGCCCGCGCCAGCGCGGGCAACAGTATGGCGGCCAGAATCCCGATAATGGCGATGACCACAAGCAGCTCGATCAAAGTAAAGCCTTTACGTCGCATACCTAAGATCCTTTCACTAATATAGACCATTTACGAAAACACAAAGAAGACCATTACTATAGTACACCTAAGAAATTGTACCACAAAATAGGATAAACCACAATGCAAAAAGATTGCCTTAAATGACCGATGGATGATGACGCCCTGGGAATGAATATGCATAATTAGCGGGACTCCAAGCCTTTACACATAGTCTTTCCGCGAGACTTGCCTGCGATAATGCCACGTTGCCTGTCACCGTTTCCGCCTGACATCAAAATAGACGGCCGCGAGAATGACCAGGCCCTTGAGGATGTATTGGTAGGAGAAATGTACGCCCGCCTGGTTAAGACCCTTGTCCAGCGTGCCGATGATGATGGCGCCGATGAAGGTGCCGGGAATTGAGCCGATACCGCCGGTGAAGCTGGTACCGCCTACGACCGCGGCGGCGATAGCATTTAATTCGAAGCCGGCGCCGGAGGCGGGTTCCGCACTGTACAGTTGCGAGGTGGCGATGATTCCCGCGATACCCGTAAACAGGGCGCAGAGGATATAGACGGTGATTTCGGCGCGTCCCACGGCGATGCCAGTGAACCGTGCCGCCTCCCGGTTGCCGCCAATGCCGTAGAGGTGCTGGCCGAAACGGGTACGGTGCAGCAACACTGCGCTGATGATAAGAATAACGAGCATAATAAGCACGGGCACGGGCAGCACGCCAGCGATGCGGCCGTTGCCCAGGCCCAGGAACAGGGTTTCGTGGGCGGGGATGGAAATGGGCCGCCCCTGGTTAAAACGAAGCGCGGCGCCCCGGGCTACCATCATGGTGGCCAGCGTGATGATGAAGGGCGGCATCTTGGTGCGGGCGGCGCAGACGCCGTTGAAGGCGCCGAAGAGCACCGCCACCGTCAGCCCGGCACCCACGGCCAGGAAGAAACGAAACAGGCTTTGCGTTTCCGCCTCGCCATAGCCCAATACATAGACGGCGGTGGTCCCGACCACGGCGAGCACGGCCCCGACGGACAGATCGATGCCGCCGATCAGAATGCAGAAGGTCATGCCGAAGGCGATGATGGCGTTCACGGATATCTGCTGCACCAGGTCCACCAGATTTTCAGGATTGAGGAAACCGGGCACCAGTATCCGGAACAACACCATCAGGGCGATGGAAGCGCCTATGAGGGGAATAAGCCGTTTCGCCGTGTTCATGCCGTTTTAACTCCCGTAAGCAGTGTCATGATTTCCTCCATGCCGGTGTCCGCGGCGTCCAGGGTTTTCAAAATGCGCCCGTCACGATACACCGCCACCCGGTGCGACATGTTCAACACCTCGTTAAGGTCTGAGGAAATGAGCACCACGGCCATTCCCTCTCGGACAAGGCCCCCAAGGAGGCGGAACATTTCCTCGCGCGCGCCCACATCCACGCCCCGCGTCGGTTCATCCAGAATGAGCACCCGGGGGCGGTGTTCCATCCACCGAGATACCAGCACCTTCTGCTGGTTGCCGCCGGACAGGCCGGTAATAGGCTGTTCGGCATTCGCCACCTTGATGGCGAAGCCTTCAATGGCACGCTGTATAATTGAATGCCGTCGGGACAGATCAGGACGGCATCCCGGATTCCATTCACGGACCCAGGGAAGGGCGAGGTTGAAGGCCACGGTCTGGATCATGACCAGGCCCTGTCCCTGACGGTCTTCCGGGATCAGCACCATGCCCGCGCGCAGCGCCTCACGGGGACTGTGAATATCAACGGTCTCTCCCGCCAGTGCGATTTCCCCTTTCCTGACAGGATCAATGCCGAAAAGGGCCCGTGCCAGTTCGGTTCTGCCGGAACCTACCAGTCCGGCAATGCCCAGCACCTCGCCTTCATGGAGGGTAAGACTGACCTCGTGCACCCGGTCGTTGCTTAAGCCGGTCACCTGGAGCGCGATTGGACCAGCAACATGGGGCGGGCGATGAAAATAGTCCACCACATCCCGGCCCACCATCCAGCGCACGAGTTCGCGCTGGTCCACCTCGCTGACGGGACGCGTGCCCACGGTGCGGCCGTCGCGCAACACGGTTATCCGGTCAGCCAGTTGCATGATTTCTTCGAGCCGGTGGGAGATATAGATAATGCCCACCCCCTGCGCGCGCAGACGACGCAGCGTGGTAAACAACGCCGCCGTCTCGGCATCGGACAGGGCCGAAGTCGGTTCGTCCAGCACCAGGATGCGGGCACGGGTTGCCAGGGCGCGCGCGATCTCCACCAACTGGCGGTGGGCCACGCTGAGATTGGACACGGATTTTCGCACGTCACGGATCTCATGAAGGCCGAGGCGTTCCACCAGTTGCCTGGCCGCGTCGGCCATGGCCCTGTGGCGCATGAAACCGAATGCATGGGGTTCCCGTCCCAGGAAGATGTTCTCCGCAACCGTCATATTCGGCGCGAGGGAAAGTTCCTGGTGAATGATGCGGACGCCCAACCGGTCTGCGGCGGTCACGCCATTCACGTCAACCGATGCGCCCTCGAAGAGGACGGCGCCTTCATCGGCTTGGTGGATGCCGCCAAGCACCTTGATGAGGGTGGATTTGCCCGCACCGTTTTCGCCCAGCAACGCGTGGATTTCGCCGGGGCACAGGTCAAAACACACGCGGTCCAACGCAGTAACGCCACCGAAACGCTTGGTGATTCCCTCCAACACCAGCATCGGTGCGGATGATTTCTCCGGGGCGATATTCACGCGGCCGGTTCCGGGGCGGTTTCGAAGGCGTCAGCATTCTCTTTGGTAATCAATTTGACCGGAATTTTAACGTCCTTCTCCACAGGCTTGCCTTCGAGATGTTCGTACAACTTTTGCGCGGAAACCCGGCCAATTTCACGGGGAAATTGAGCGGAGGTGGAATACATTTTGCCTGCTCGGATTGCGGTAATGGCTTCCTTGGACCCGTCCACGGTCACCACGGTCACCTGGTCGAGTTTACCGGCGGATTCTATAGCGGAAATGGCGCCCAGGGCGCTGGGATCATTGATGGGGAAGACAGCGTTCACCTCCGGGAAACGGCTCAACAGGTCGCGCATGACGGGCCGTGCCCCTTCGGTCGTGCCCTTGCCCTCCTGGGTGTCGAGAAGGGTCATCCCCGGGAATTTGGCCATTTCTTCCTTGAATCCATCCACGCGGTCGATACAGGCTTTGTTGACGGACTGGTGCAAAATCACCACCTTCGCGTCAGGCCGCACCTCATTCAGTGCCCGCGCGGCCAGGCGCCCTGCTTCCACATTGTCCGACGCCACCTGGCACAGCACCAGGTCCGCGTCTTTGACCGGGGCATCCACCACCACCACGGGAATGCCTTTTTGCTTCGCGTGCACCAGCGTTCCCGTGATGCCCTCCCAGTTCACCGGGTTCAGAAAAATGCCGGCAGCGCCTTGAAGCACCAGGTCGGAACAGTCATTTTTCTGTTTAAGGCTGTTGAACTGAGCATCCAAAGTTACCAGCCGGTCCCCATGCGCCTCGATGACTTCCAGCAGTCCGGCATTCAATTCCACAAAGAACGGGTTGTTCATGGTTTGAAAGGACACGCCGAATAAGCGCCCGCCAGATGTTTCCTTTCCGGCTGGAGGAGGTGAATCGATGGAACCCGCAGGTTTCTGATTGCAGCCCGGAACCACCAATGCAATATTCAGGATCACCACAAACAACGGCAGGTACTTATTCATTCATGTTGCCCTTCTTATGAGGAGATTGATTTGTATGGCATTGCCCTGAAGCGATTATAGCACTCTAAATAGAAGGGCACAAAAGCACCCATTGTTTAGCGCCCGGGTTGACAAGGCAGGCTTTGGCTAGTATGCGTGTCAATCGTTCTCCCCCATCAAAGAATACAAAGTTATTGACATCCGGTAATCTCTGTTATATAATTAAAATGGCCATTTAAAATTTGTATTTGAATATTAGGCCGGAGATGGATTATGACGAACCAGAGACGCGGACAGGACACAAAAGAGCGTATTCTTGAGGCTGCTGGCAAGATCTTTGCCGAGAAAGGCTACCGGGATGCGACCCATGCAGAGATCTGCCGTCGTGCTGAAACCAACGTGGCTTCCATCAATTATTATTTCGGTTCCAAGGAAAACCTGTATCGGGAGGTGTTCGAGCACCTGACCCGGCAGTTGAGGCATCTTTATCCCCTGGATGGTGGCCTGCCCGATGCCGCACCCTCGGAGAAAAGGCTGCGCGCCTACATTCATGCGCATCTTCGCAGGTTGTTTGATCCGGAGCATATCGGAGATCTGCACCAGATTCGCATGTCCGAAATGTTCGACCCAACCGGCCTGCTTGAAAGCCTGCTTGTCCGGCAACTTGCCCAGGACAGGCAACTTATACAGCTAATTCTCAGGGATCTATTGGGGCCCGGGGTGTCGAAAGTTGACCTGGAATGGTGTGAAATGAGTATTATCGGGCAGTGTTTTATTGCTGTGCCAGGGCATAAGGATGGTGGTCCCCGCAAAATATTCGGCCTTGACGAGACGGTAGTGGACCATCTATCAGACCATATCCTTACATTTTCGCTTGCGGGTATCAAGGCCATTCGCAGGAAGAACAACCGCCAGTCCAAAGTAACGAAAGCCGGGAGCGGTTGATCTCGCATTCCGACATCCCTATTCTCTCCATTCGCAACGATTTCCGCATTGCGCTTAACTTGATGAAGCATTCACTATAAACGGAGCAAACAGGATGAAAAGAGAAGTCATTCTTACCGCGATTATGATTTTTGCAGGCAGTTTGTCAACGAAGGCGCACGCACAGGGACCTCCGGGCGGTGCAATGCCTCCGCCCCAGGTTACCCTTGTAACCGTAGAATCCAGGACCGTGCCGGTCACCTACGAGTATGTGGGCATGACACAGGCATCAAGGACGGTCGAGGTCCGGGCGCGCGTGCAGGGATTTCTGGAGTCGCGCGATTTTCAGGAGGGCGCCTACCTTGACGAAGACACGAAATTGTTCACCATAGACCCCCGCTCCTTTGAAGCGGACCGCGAGGTTGCCGCCGCGCAGGTGGAACAGGCGGAGGCCCGCCTGAAGCTGGCGGAGCAGGAAGTGAAGCGCTTGCAGTCGGTAACCCAGCCCGGCGCCATTACACAAAGCGATCTGGACCAGAAGATCGCGGAACAGCAGGGTGCGGTCGCCGCGCTGCGCCTGGCAAAAGCGCAATTGGCCAAGGCCGACCTGGAACTCAGCTATACCAAGGTGGAGGCGCCGCTGACAGGCTATGTGGGCAAGGCGCTGAAAGAAACCGGCAGCCTGGTGGACGCCGGTCAGAACAGTCTGCTTACCGTTATGCAGCAGGTGGACCCGCTTTATGTCTCGTTCAAGGTCAGTGAAACCGATTTTCTGACATGGAAACAGGATGAAAAAGAGGGACGCCTGAAGCGTATTAACGGTGGGGGAAACATGGAAGTTGAGATTACACTCCTGGACGGCACGCCTTTCGCGAACAAAGGGATTTTGGACTTTGAGAATATTGACCTGGACCCCAAAACCGGGACGGTAGAATTGCGCGCCACCTTTAAAAACGCTGAACGTACCTTGAAGCCCGGGCAGTTCGTGAATGTGCTCCTCAACGGTTGGGAGCGTCCCGGTTCGCTGGTGGTGCCTCAGCGCGCGGTGGGCCAGTCGCCCCAGGGAGCCTATGTGTATGTGGTTGACGCCGAGAACAAGGTGGAATTACGACCGGTCACGACCGGCGAATGGTCCGGATCGGACTGGGTAATCCGCGAGGGCATCAAAGAAGGCGAACGGGTTATTGCGGACGGTCTGACAAAAGTCCGTCCCGGCGTGGAGGTCAGTGTGGGAGACAAGGAAGGCGCTCCGGGAGGTTCCGGCGGGGACGGTCCGCCGCCTGATGCCGCCTCGTCGCAGTCTTGAACCCAACCCGCAGCAGGAAACATCTATGATTGCCAATTTTTTTGTTGATCGCCCCGTATTCGCGTGGGTTATTTCCATCGTCATCGTTATTGGTGGCCTGGTGTCCCTGTACACCCTGCCCATTGAGTCTTCGCCCCAGATTACGCCGCCTACCGTTGTGGTCAGCGCCTTTTATCCCGGCGCGGACGCCCAGACGGTCATGGAATGCGTGGCTACGCCCATCGAGCAGCAGATGAGCGGCATCCCGGACCTGCTGTATTACCAGTCCAAGAGCGCCAATGACGGCAGTCTTTCAGTTACGCTGTCCTTCGAAATCGGCACGGATTTGGATATCGCCGCGGTCGAGGTGCAGAACCGGCTTAAACGGGCCGAACCGAGCTTGCCCCAGGAGGTTATTCGACAGGGCACAACGGTATCCAAGCGCATGAATACCTTCCTGGGCATCATCGCCCTGCAGTCGGACAACCCCGAACATGATTCCCTTTTCCTCAGCAACTACGCAATGATCTACATGCTGGACACGCTCAAGCGAGTGCCAGGCGTGGGCCAGGTCATGGTCTTCGGGAACAAGGACTATTCCATGCGGATTTCGCTGAACCCGGATCTTCTGGTCATGAAAGGGTTGACGGTCAGTGATGTCGCGATGGCCATCCGGGAACAGAACGGGCTCTATGCGGCCGGGGAAATCGGGGGCAAGCCGAACCCGAATGTCCTTGAATTTACCTTTCCCGTGCTGGCGCCGGGACGGCTTACCACCCCGCAGGAATTTGAGGATATCATCCTGCTCGCCAAATCCGACGGTTCCGTCGTTCGCTTGAAAGAAGTCGCCCGGGTCGAGTTGGGCGCCCTGGGCTACGGTACCGAGGGCCGGTACAACGGGGAAACGACCGCCGTCATGCCTGTGATTATGCAACCGGAGGAAAACGCCCTGAACACCATGACGGGCGTCAAGGAAGCCCTGGAAGAACTCGCGAAGAATTTCCCGGAGGGCATGCGCTATACCATCCCCATGGATACTACCAAGTTCATCAAGGTGTCTCTGTGGGAGGTGGCCATGACCTTCCTCCAGTCCACCGCCCTGGTGGTCGTGGTCGTGCTCATGTTCCTGGGCAGCTGGCGCGCGTCCCTGGTGCCCTTGGTCGCAATCCCTATCTCCATCATCGGCACCTTTACGGGATTACTGATTATCGGGTTTACCGTAAATACACTGACACTTTTCGCCCTGGTCCTTGCCATCGGCATCGTGGTGGATAACGCGATTGTGGCGGTGGAGAATGTGGAGCGCCTGATGCACGAGGAGCATTTGTCGCCCAGGGACGCTACCATCAAGGCGATGAAACAGGTTACCGGCCCCATCATCGCCAGTGTGCTGGTCCTTGCGGCCGTCTATGTGCCCGTGGCGTTCATCGGCGGCAGCACGGGCGTCATGTACCGCCAGTTCGGCCTTACGATTGCCATGGCCGTCGCCTTCTCCGGCGTGGTTGCCCTGACACTTACCCCCGCGCTGTGCGCCAGCCTGCTCCAGCCCAACCATAACAAGATATTTATATTCCGCTGGTTTGACAACGGGTTCAACTTCCTGTCCCGTCGTTTTATGACCGCAGTCAAATGGGTCGTGCGGCTCGGCGTCATTTCCATGATTCTTTTCGGTGGGGTGCTATGGGGGACCTACACCTTGTTCCGCGAGGTGCCGACCGCGTTTGTGCCCCAGGAGGACCAGGGCTTCTTCATGGTGGTGGCGCAACTGCCGCAGGGTGCTTCCCTGGACCGCACCATGATCGTCGTGAAAGAGATCGAGGACTTCATCATGAGTCAGCCCGAGGTGGAAGGCGTATCGGCCATGTGCGGCCAGGACATGCTATCCGGCGCCGTCACCTCCAGCGCGGTAACCATGTTCGTCAACCTCAAGCACTGGGATGAACGCCCGGATCCCCAAAACAGCGCGTCGGCGGTGGTGGGCCGCATTTTCGGGCGCTTCGGTGCGCTCAAAGAGGCCACCGTTATCGCTTTCATTCCCCCGCCCATTTTCGGCCTGGGGCTACGCGCGGGGGTTGAGGCCCAATTGCAGAGCCGGGGCAGCAGCGATATCAATGAACTCTCCACGGTCATGCGGTCCTTTGTGGCGGAACTCAATCAGGATCCCCTTTTTGAGGGGGTCTCGGGCGAGTTAAATACAGGACAGCCCAAGGTGCGCATCAACCTCAACAAGACGCGGGCCAAGGTGCTGGGCATTCCCATTGGGGATATTTACAACACACTGCAGGCCTACCTCGGTTCTTACTATATCAACGACTTCAACATCTACGGCCGGGTCTATCGCGTCCAGTTGCAGGCCGATCCCGAATTCCGCGATAGCCCCGACGACATCAAGAAAATTCACGTGCGCACTACCGCCGGTGAGATGGTGGAATTGGCCGGGGTGGTGGATGTCGCTATGGAGGCCGGCCCCAACGTGGTCAGCCGCTTCAACAGCTTCTCCTCCGTTCAGATTACCGGCGCGCCCGCGCCCGGCGTCAGCACCGGCCAGCTTATCCGCCGCGTGCAGGAACTGGCCGCCGAGAAACTGCCGGAAGGATACGCCGTGGAATGGAGTTCCGGCTCTTACCAGGAAATCAAGGCAGGCAACCAGTCCCTCTACGTCATCATTTTCGGCCTGGTCATGGTCTTCCTCGTGCTGGCCGCCCAGTACGAGAAGTGGTCCCTGCCGGTAACCGTGCTCATGAGTGTCCCCTTCGCCGCCCTGGGCGCAACACTCTGGGTCTGGTACCGGGGCGAGGAGGCCGACATTTATTTCCAGATCGGCCTGCTCACGGTCATTGGCCTGACCGCGAAAATGGCCATCCTGATCATTGAATTCTGCGCCGTCGAACGCGCGGAGGGCAAAAGTATTTTCGAGGCGGCCCTCGAAGCGGCGCGGCTCCGCCTGCGTCCCGTCATGATGACCGCCATCACCACCATCCTCGGCGCGCTGCCCCTCGTGCTCAGCCAGGGCGCCGGCGCCTCCGGACGCCACTCCATCGGCGGCAGCGTCATGGGCGGCATGATGTCCGCCTCCTTCCTGGCCATATTCTTCATCCCCCTGTTTTTCGTCATCGTCCAATGGACCAGCGAACTCGGCAGGAAGCCCAAGACAACGCCGCCAACCGCCCCGCAAGATTCCCCGAACCATCAACCGCAAGAAGGAACATCGGTATGAAATCCGTTGGCTGGATAACCCTTGCCCTGCTGGGTGCGTTACTGACGGGATGCATGACGGGCCCCGACTACGAGAAGCCCGACTTGACCGTGCCCGAACAATGGAGCCAGCCCCTCGAGGGCGGCGAAAAAGACGCGTCCCCTGAACGAATCCACTGGTGGACGGATTTCAGCGACCCCACCCTCGAATCCCTGGTTGCCCGCGCGCTCGCGTCCAACCTGGACCTGCAAACCGCCGAGAGCCGCGTCCGCGAGGCCCGGGCCAGCCTCATCATGACCGGCGCGGCACTCTGGCCCCAAGTGAATACTTCGGCCTCCTATCAGCGCAAACAGAGCGTGGAACCTGCCGCCACCGGCGGCGGTCCATCCGGCCGCGGCACCGCTGTTTTTTCGCAAAACGGGCTCCAGGGCATTTCCGTGACCGGTTCCACCCCCGGCGGTCCCAGCGTGACCCTCTCCCCCGACCTGAGCGGCCAGGGAAACACCACCGTCAGCGTGTCCATGGGCACCGAAGGCGCCGCCAAACCGCCAAGCCGCTATTCCAACCTGTACCAGGCCGGCTTCGACGCCTCCTGGGAACTCGACCTCTTCGGCGGCGTGCGCCGCGCAACCGAAGCCGCCCGCGCCGAAATAGAGGCCGCCGAAGAATCCCGACGGTCCCTGCTGCTCATGGTCGCCGCCGAAGTCGCCCGCACCTATTTCGACCTGCGCGCCTATCAGAACCGCCTCGACATCAGCCGCAAGAATATCCGGACCCTCGAAGAATCCCTCGAATTGGTCACGGCCCGCTTCAACGCCGGGCTGACCAACGAACTCGACGTAAAACGCGCCGAAGCCCAACTGGCCAACATGCGCTCCACCGTCCCCGCCATGGAATATTACGTGGAACAGGCCATCCACCGCCTCGGCATCTTGTCCGGCCTCGAACCCGGCGCGCTCCGCGAAGAACTCGCGGACGCCGCGCCCCTGCCCCCCGCGCCCCCCGAAGTGCTCGTCGGCCTCCCCTCCGAACTCCTCTGCCGACGCCCCGACGTGCGCTACGCCGAACGCGAACTCGCCGCCGCCACCGCACGCATCGGCGTCGCCACCGCCGACCTCTTCCCCAAATTCTCCCTCACCGGCGCCTTCGCCGGCGCCGATGACACCTTCGCCGGGCTCCGCCTCGGCGCCAATCACACCTGGTCCCTCGGCCCCGCCATACAATGGCCCCTCTTTGATGCAGGGCGCATACGCGCCAATATCAGCGTACAAAACGCGCGGCAGGAACAGGCCCTCATCAACTACGAAAAAACCGTCCTCATCTCCCTCGAAGAAGTCGAAAACGCCCTCGTACGATACGCCAAAGAACAAAACCGCCTCGTCGAACTCACCACCGCCGTCGAAGCAAGCCAAAAAGCGCTCGATATCGCCAACGACCTCTACAAACAGGGACTCGTCAATTTCCTCAACGTACTCGACGCCGAACGCACCCTCTTCGCCGCACAAGACCAGCGCGTACAATCCGAAGCCAACGTATTGACCAGCCTCGTCGCCCTATATAAAGCCCTCGGCGGCGGCTGGGAGACACCTGTTGAGGCCGGTGAGCAGGCAACAGATAGAATGACTCATGGGAAACAAGAAACACAAAATGGCCGCCTCAAAAAATTCAATCCAAGTAAAGGGGTGTTCATGTAACCACCGCGCATGTGGCTTTCTGGAGATGTCTTACGCCCGGCTTCTATTTCATCCGGGGTGCGCAACTCCAGACCCGTCGTGCGGCATCGCACAGGTAATTTTTGCGCAGTTTGTTGCGCATGAAAGTGGACAAGGCCTTCCCTGCCGCATTTCAGCGACTGTTGGTTGTTTCTCCCGTAGTCCCTTTGAGTTAGGCACGAGGCTTGCTAACTTGAAACGTATTGGTTGTTCCAGGAAGAAACGTGTTCGAAGAATCCGTGCAATAACATTCCATGAAACAGGAAACACGAAATGGCCTCTCCTAATACTTCGACTGAAATAGATATTGCAAAGACCCTCGGCGTCAGTCGGAAGCGCGCTTTTATTTCGCGCCTCTTCAAATTCCTGCTTTGGTGCCTGGTACTGGCGGCCCTGGGTGGTGGCGCCTACTTCTGGCTGAATCGTGACACCACCGCTTCCGTTACCTATGAAACACAACCGGTGGGAAAGGGGAATCTGGTGGTGACGGTAAGCGCTACGGGCACCCTGGAACCCATCAAAACCGTGGAAGTCGGCATCGAAGTTTCCGGTACGGTCAAAACGGTGGAAGTGGACTACAATGACCGGGTGGAAGTGGGCCAGGTGCTCGCCCAGATTGATACGTCCAAACTGGAGGCCCAGGCCTTACAGTCCGAAGCGGCCCTGGAGTCCGCGCGCGCCAAATTGCTGCAGGCCCAGGCCACGGTGAAGGAAGCGGAACTGCAGATGGCGCGGCTGGAGGATATTAAAAAACTGAGCGACGGCAAGATGCCGTCAAAATTTGAGTATGACGCGCAGAAAGCCGCGTTAGCACGAGCGCACGCGGAGGAGGCCGGCGCCAAGGCCGCCGTGTCCCAGGCCCAGGCCACGGTGGACGCCAACCGCTCCGACCTCGCCAAGGCGGTGGTCCATTCTCCGGTCAACGGCATTGTGCTGGAACGTTCCGTGGAACCCGGCCAGACCGTGGCGGCCCAGTTCCAGTCGCCGGTGCTGTTCACGCTGGCGGAGGACCTGACCCAAATGGAATTGCAGGCCGATGTGGACGAGGCGGACGTAGGCAAGGTGAAAGAAGGCCAGGACGCCACCTTTACCGTGGATGCCTATCCGAACCGGGTGTTCCCCGCGAAAATCACCCAAGTCCGTTTCGGTTCCGAAACGGTGGAAGGCGTGGTTACCTACAAGACGATTTTAAGCGTGGACAATGCCGAACTCCAGCTGCGCCCGGGCATGACGGCCACCGCACAGATCGTGGTGGACAAACGCGAAGCGGTCGTGCTGGTCCCCAATGTGGCCCTGCGCTTCAGCCCGCCTGCGGAAGAAGAAAAGCAAGACTCCGGCGGCGGCATGCTCTTGAGCAAGATCATGCCCCACCCGCCGAGGCCAAGCGCCGCGCCCCGGGCCGCCAACAACGTCAACAACAAAGCACAGGAGGTGTGGGTGCTTCGCGGCGGGAAAATGACGGCTGTTTCCATTACCAAGGGGTTGAGTGATGGAAAGATGACCGAGGTGGTTACCGGTGAACTGGAGCCCGGCATGGAACTCATCACCGATATGACGGGCGCAAAATGAACCAGGCACTTTCCGACATAGAAAAGGGGAAGCCCTTCATTGAACTGCGCGAGGTAACCAAAATTTACGGGACCGGCGCCGCCAGGATGGCCGCGCTGGGCGGAGTCAGCTTCACCATCTACCAGGGCGAGTTTGTGGCGGTCATGGGACCCAGCGGATCCGGGAAAAGTACCTGTATGAATATTCTGGGCTGCCTGGACACGCCCACCGATGGTGAGTACCGGTTCTGCGGCGTGGAGGTGGGCAGGCTTAGCCGCAATCAGCGGGCCTTGCTGAGACGCCATTATCTTGGTTTTGTCTTCCAGGGCTTCAACCTGCTGAACCGCACCTCCGCCCTGGAAAATGTCGAACTGCCACTGGTTTATCGCAGCGAACCCCGCCGCCGCCGACACGCCCGTGCCCGCGAGGCCCTGGCGCAGGTGGGGCTGACGGGGTGGGAACATCACACCCCGGGCGAACTCTCCGGAGGCCAGCAGCAGCGCGTCGCCATTGCCCGCGCCATCGTCACTGAACCGCTTGTGCTGCTGGCCGATGAACCTACGGGCAACCTCGACTCCGCGCGCAGTGAAGAAATCATGGAACTATTGACCTCCTTCAATCGTGATCACGGCATCACAATCGTGATGGTCACCCATGAAGCGGATATGGCGGCCTATGCCGGGCGCACCATCCATTTCAAGGACGGCCTGATTGAACATGACCGGAACCACAAGGAACAGGCCTGATGCTTACCAATGCTTTCATACTGGCCTTGCGGGAACTGCGCCGCAACAAGATGCGTTCGTTCCTGACCATGCTGGGCATCATCATCGGCGTGGCCGCCGTCATCAGCCTGGTCACCATTGGCGGCGGCGCCACCCGTCAGGTGACCGACCAGATCTCCAGCCTCGGCAGCAACCTGATGATGGTCATGCCGGGCAGACGCATGGGGCCCGGACAAGGCGGCGGAGGGGCGCCCTTCAAACTGGCCGACGCAGAAGCTATTGCCCGGGAAATACCCTCCATCAGGGCCGTGGCGCCCACGTCCGCGAGCGCCGTTACCGCCATCTATGCCAATGAAAACTGGTCCACCACGGTCACGGGTACGACGGACCGCTACTTTGACGTCAGCAATCTTAAAATAGAGGAAGGGCGGGGCTTCGCAGCGCCGGAAATCCGGTCCGGGGCGGCGGTCTGCATCATCGGCGCAACGGTGCGGGAAAACCTGTTCGGCCGGCAGAATCCCATCGGCAGCAAAATCAGGCTGAACAAACTTTCCTGTGAAATCATCGGCCTGCTGGAGAGCAAAGGCCAGTCTTCCATGGGCAGCGACCAGGATGACACCGTAATCATTCCCCTGCGCACCTTTCAACGCCGCATCTCGGGGAAGACGGATGTTAATGTGATCCGCCTGTCCGTGAAAGACGGCGTATCCACGGACAAAATGAAGAAGGAGATAGGCTACCTGATGCGCGAACGCAGGCATTTGTCCGACGCGGAAGAAGACGATTTCAGCGTCATGGACATGAAAGAGATTTCCACCATGCTTACCGGCACTACCAAAGTGCTCACAGGCCTACTGGGCGCGGTGGCGGCCGTGAGCCTGCTGGTCGGCGGTATCGGCATTATGAATATCATGATGGTGTCGGTAACGGAACGCACCCGCGAGATTGGTACCCGCCTCGCCATCGGCGCGCTGGAGCGGGAAGTGCTGCTTCAGTTCCTGGTGGAGGCGCTGGTACTTTCCTCCGTTGGAGGCCTCATCGGTATCGCCCTGGCGCTCATCGCCGCCCTTGCCGTCTCCGGATTGCTTCAGGTGCCTTTTATCCTGAATGTACCAATTATTTTGGAATCCTTTCTATTCTCCGGGGCCATCGGCATCGTATTCGGCTTTTTCCCCGCCAGAAAAGCAGCCATGCTCAATCCCATTGAGGCCTTACGCCATGAATGATACTCCGACATCCTTTAGCGAAAGATCCCTGAATTCAAACCACGCAACCGCGAAGACCCTTTTAATGAAAACCCCGATGCTGTTGCTGGCCACCTGTTGTATGGTTTCCTGCAAGACCGGTCCGAACTATGAGCGTCCGTCGCTGGAACTGCCCGACGGCTACAAGAGCGCGACCGAAATGGAATCCGGCCAACCCGGTTTGACCCTGGACTGGTGGCGTTTGTTCAACGATCCCGATCTAAATGCTTTGTGTGAAGAGGCGCTGGAGACGAACTATGATCTTCAAGCCGCCATGGCCCGGCTGACCCAGGCCCGCGCCTCGGCCGCATCGGTCAAGAGCGGCTTTTACCCGGTGATCTCCGCGAATCCCTCGGCAACCCGGTCGGGTTCCCCGATGCAGACGGTCTCAACCGAATCCAGCGACCTTGAGGAACTCTCCTCCACCCTCGGGCAGGTGTCGAGCGTGCTAGGTGCGGTCAACGCCCTGGCGCAGGGGGAAACGCCGAACCTGGGCGGTATCCAGACCGGCACTACCGCGGGAACGGCATCGTCTACCACCGGCAACCGTTTCCAAATACCCTTTGATCTTTCCTACGAGATAGACCTCTGGGGGCGTGTACAGCGTTCCTATGAGTCCGCCCAGGCCCAGGTGCAGGCATCGGCGTACGAACTCGAGGTGGTACGCCAGACCCTCCTGGCCGATGTCGCCCGGAATTATTTCACCCTGCGGGCGCTGGATGCACAATTGGACATCTTGAACCGGAACTTGGACCTCTACCGGGAACAGGCGGCGCTGACCAGGAAGCAGTATGAGGTTGGCCTGGTTAATGAAACCAACGCCCTGCAGGCGGAGATTCAACTGGAGGCGACCCGGGCCCAGGCTACCGATATACAGCGCCAACGCACCGACCTTGAACACGCCATTGCCATTCTGCTCGGGAAGGCGCCCGCGGAATTCGCCTTGGAAGCACGTTCCCTGGACACGAACCCGCCCGTGTTGCCGGTGGGACTGCCTGCGGACCTGTTGCGCCAACGGCCGGATATCGCCGTTGCCGAACAGAATCTCAAGGCCGCCTGCGCCGAAATCGGTGTGGCCCAAGCTGAGTTCTTTCCCAGCGTAAAACTAATGGGCAACGCCGGGTTACAAAGCGCCAAACTTGAAGACCTCCTCGATTGGAAGAGCAAAACCTGGTCTTTCGGGCCCAGTATCTCCCTGCCCATTTTTCAAGGCGGCCAACTCAAGGCGAACCTCCAAAAAGCCCAAGCCCGCTATGAAGAACTGCTGGCCGCCTATCGCAACAGCGTGCTTGGCGCGTTCAGGGATGTGGAGGATTCCCTGACCGATATCCACGGACGCACCGACGAGGCCGGGGCAAGGGCAAAAGCTGCCGCCGCCGCGCGGGAATATCTGCGCCTCGTCCAAATCCAGTACGACACCGGAATCATTGACTACCTCAACGTCATCAACGCCGAACAGACTCTGCTGAATAACGAGCTCTCCGAAGTACAGGCCCTCAATGAACGAAGAATTGCCACCGTCCTGCTCATCAAGGCGCTCGGCGGCGGCTGGGACTGTCAGATTCCTTCCGACCCGGCCGCTCGAAGACGGTAGCGGCTGGTCTGGACTGCAAATTTTCTCTGGTTCCCAAATTCCCATTTGGGAACCCACTCTCTCTTGAAATTCCATTTCTTTCTCTCGTCCCCTTTTTCCTGTTCCCGTGCTGTTACTTGTATTGACCATGTGCAAAGGAGGTTCCAAAATAGGAATTTGGGAACCAGAGGGAAACACAGAAGTCTTCGAATCTCACTAAGGTTGCGGTCGGGCTTGGGGCATATCTTATTGACAGTTTTATCAAAAACAGATAAACTATCGCTGTTGGCGATGGGATTAAACATTTGTATAGAACAAGGAAGTGTGCCATGAATAAAGAACCCATATATCTTTTATTGGCAGTCTTGCTCGCATTCGGATTGACCGCTTGTAACAAAGACGTTGTAATCCTGGCCAACAATGACCTGGGCATGCATTGCATGGATGAGGACTTTTCTTCGTTTATGATTTTACCCCCTTACAATACGGTGCAGGCTCAGGTTATCCAGAGGGGGTTAGCGCCTGTAATCCTTAGCTCAGGCCTGGAAATCAGTTATGAAATACCGGGGAATACCATTTCCTCCACTAAAACCAATTTCTGGGAGTATGCCAACGCGTTGATGGGTGTTTCTCTGGCGCCGGACACGGGTCTTACCGGGAACGGTTTGACGGGCATAATGGCGCCGCCATCGGGTGAGGAATCCAGGTGGATTGTAACAGGCATTCCCATTACACCCATTATGGATGACGGTACAGAGAATCCTTATCCTCTTGGATTGTTTACGGCAAAGAAGGACGGCGAAGCAGTCGGCAGCACTCAGGCAGTAGTACCCGTTTCCTGGGAGATTAGTTGTGCCGTCTGTCATGGGGGAGAGGATGATAAAGCGCGGTCCGAAGGTAAAGAAGTCCTGTCAACGGCATTGGACATTTTGACCAAACATGACGAAGAACACGATACGGATCTTGTAAACAGTCAACCGGTGATGTGCGGCAGCTGTCACGCGCAGGCGCCGTTAGGCACCATTGGTGAAGAAGGGGTGTCCTCCCTGTCCCGGGCGATGCATCACTCCCACTCGGGGCGTATGGACGCGGATGTGTTACAGGCTGCGGGCATCGGGGTCAGCTGTTACGCTTGTCATCCCGGTGTGCGCACGCAATGCCTGCGCGATCTGCATGTGTCAAAAGGCCTGGGCTGCATGAGTTGCCACGGCGACATGTCTGCAGTCGCATCGGAAAACCGCCATCCCTGGGTTGATGAACCGCGTTGTGATGATTGTCACGAGCGGGATGGATTTGAATTCGAGCAGGAAGGAACCCTGTTCAGAAATGCAAGGGGCCACCACGGAGTCGCCTGCGCCGCATGTCACGGCAGTCCCCATGCCATGGGCCCATCCCTTAATGATGCCGACAACGTTCAAGCTATCCAGTACCAGGGCGAGCCAGGTCCCATCGGACGGAAATGTTCCGTATGCCACGGTATTAACCTGCCGAAATTCGTATTCGATCACAAGTTCAGCTAATCCACAGAAACTTTTTGTGTCGTGACACTTTTATATTGCTGACGATGCGCATATCTTACGCATGATTCCAAATGACGGCGAGTAACATTTGCGCATATAAGTGACGGGTTCATGCCCGTTACGCCTTTGATCCTCCCTTTTTCCCCGAATATTTCTCCGCTTCCAAAATGGGAATTCTTGTCCTAACCCACAAGCACGGGGTGAGAAATTGCCTATCGCCTCATGAAGTTTGTGTTGGAATCCTGAAGGGATTCTGTCGTATAGCCCAGGGTTGCGGTACTCCGCTAACCTGGGTCAGATAATGCCCAACACTGTGTTTACCCCAAAGGGGTTATGTCAAAAAGGATGAGTGACGTAACCCTTCCAGGGTAAACATGACTTGGGTTGGTAACACTCTCCCAGGGTAGCGGGGTACCGCAACCCTGGGCTAGCGTGCACAGCCCCTTCGGGGCATTTCCAGGTCACTGCGCCTTTCGGAATTGCATGTGTATTACGCAAAATAAAGGCGAAAGTAGTGGGTAATGACGTGAAAGGGAACTTGGGAACCAGAAGATTCAAAGGGAATTGATTTGTGGGGTTAATGCTCTGCACGGTTTAGTTTGGCATGCGGCTTGCTTTTATGAATTCAGGAGCCGCGTAGTGAAGGTTCCAAAACCAATGTCGCCAACGTTTCAAGAAAGGAGAGTCACTTATGAAAACGAAAGCCTTTGTGATAAGTTGCCTTGTGGTTTCGGCAATGGTAATTGCTGCCGGCAGCCTGTGGGCGCAGGTTGCGCCCGGGGATACCCCTCCCCCGCCGCCGCCCCCGGGCGGTGACGGCCTTATGGGGCCGCCGCCGGGCGGGCCCGAAGGTGGACCCGGACCGATGGGACCCGACCCCGCGAAGTTTGACGCTGACAGGGACGGCCGGGTTACCGTTCCGGAATTCTCGGATGGCTTTGGCAAGGCCTTGGAACACCGTTTTCGGGAACTGGATACCAATGCCGACGGCAGTCTGAGCTTGGAAGAATTCGAGAAAGCCCCCAGGCCGGGCCGTGGCCCGCGCGGTAGGATACAAGGCCCCGGCGGAGACTTTGCCGGGCCGCCGCCTCCGCCCCTCGGTGGAGAACCGAAGGGCCAATACCCGCCCGACGGCATGCCCAAAGGGCAGCGTCCCCCCAGGCGTCCTCCCTTCCCGATGCCCGGTGAATGTGACGCCAATAAGGACGGCGTGATCAGCGAGGCGGAATTTCTTATCGCCCATCAACAGGCCGCCCTGGAGCGTTTCAAAGAATTGGATGTGGACGGCGACGGCAATGTGACCCTGGAACAATTGGAGTCCGCGAGGGGCCCCATGGGTGGTCCACGCGGCCCGCAGGGCGCTCCGGACGGTTCACGCGGTCCTCGAGGCCCCAGGGGCGGTCCTGATGGTCCGCGTGGCCCACGCGGCGAATTCGGCCAAGGCGGCCCGCGCCCATAGTGAGTTTCCCCTACCCCCTCCCTTCGTTGCGGCGGCATATCATCCCGTTCCGATATGCCGCCCTCCCCTTTTACTTGAGACACATAGATTTATGAATTCCAGATCCGCAAGAATCGGTGAAAGAGCAGCGGAGACTTCAGTACTCCGAAAAGGAGGTCCGTTTGCGGATTGTCGGATATGCCGGGAATACTCTATAATCGGTGGGGCAGGATGTGCGATACCCATGCACGGGAATTACTTTGGCCATGCGTAAAAACCTGATATATGTATTCCTCGCGCTTATAGGCCTGTCTGTGGCGGGCTGGCAGACCTATGAACATCAACGCGTACAGGAACTTGCCCGGAGAAACCTGGCCGGTCGCGCCCATGATTTTTCGGCCGCATTGAGTGTGGTTATCCGTTCCCAGGGCCGGATGGCGTTCATCCCCAGGCCCCGCATCGAAGCCGCCCTGAACGAGTTGGTGAATTCCACGGAACTGGAATCCGTGGTCTTGCTCAATGCGTCGGGGGACGCGGTGGCTGCCGCCGGGAAGCCGCTGCCGGTGGAACCCGGCGTCCTGCTGGATCACCATGAATACTGGACGCGGGAGTCGGCGTCCTTCGCCAACCTCATCGCCTTGGGCCCCGGAACGGAATGGCCAGGCGGTATGGCCGCCGTGGTGCCCATGGACGGGCCTCCGGGAGCTCGGGGACATGGCCGGGGACGCGGTCCGGGCCGGGGGCCGGGGCGCGGTCCGATGGGAGCGGTTCCCCCGCCGCCGCCCGGGTTTCAGGAACACCTCCTTGATGATCCGCGCCTCGACAGCGTCCTCAGTGAAGCCAGCCGCAACATCCTGCTCGATATGATGAACCAGGAGCCCCTGGATGCGTCAAAAGTAGACGAAATACTCGCGCTGTTTGATGAAAACGCAATCAATGAAAAGGCCAGGGAAGATCTTCGACGCTTCCTGCCCGGACGTCCCATGAATCATGACACCCTGCGGGAGTTGTTCATGACGGTGTTGGGCCCCCCGCCGGGCCCGCCGCCGGAACAGCCGCCCTGGATGAACAAGCCCGACTATGACCGCCTGGTCAAGGAACACGGGATACACTGGTTTCTGGTGACCCTTCCTACGCGCGGGCTGCGCGCCGACCTGGCGGAAGATCTGCGGCTTCGGGGAATTGTGCTGGGCGGCACCCTGTTGGCCTGCCTGGCGCTGGCTCTGGCGTGGCGCGCGTTCAGGCATTCCGCCGACCTGGAAATACAACTGGTGCGGGAACGCGAAACCGCAGCGCGGCTTAGAGATATGAATGTAACCGCGGCGGGACTGGTCCATGAAACCAAGAACCCGTTGAACCTGATCCGGGGCATGGCGCAGATGATCGGCCGCAGACCGGATACCCCCGGTGACATCCAAAATACCGCCGCCAAAATCACGGAAGAAACCGACCGGGTCACGGGCCGGCTCAATCAGTTTTTGAACTATGCCCGCCCGGTGGGACCGGAACCGAAGCCGATGGATCTTAACGGGCTCGTTCAATCCGTTTTTGACGTTCTGACCTTTGATTGTGAGGAGAAGAATGTCGTTTTGGAAGTAACCGGCCCGGAAGTATCCGTTTGGGCGGATGAAGGCATGTTGCGCCAAACCTTGTTCAATCTGCTCCTGAACGCCCTGCAGGCGGTTCCCAACGGCGGCCATGTGGCGGTGGCGATAGGGATGATGCCTGACAAAACGGTGCGGCTGGAAGTGCGGGATGACGGCCCGGGGATCGCGAAAGAGAACTGCGAGGAGGTGTTCCGGCCCTACTACACCACCTCCGAAAAAGGAACCGGCCTCGGACTTGCCGTAGTGCGGCAAATCGCCCGCGCTCATCAGTGGACGGTGGACTGCCAGCCCGGCGACCGGGGGGCGGTGTTCCGGGTCAGCGGTATTCGCCTCGCAAAAACGCAGCCGAGGGAGAACACGAATGGCTAAAGAGCCGGCACATCCTATTCTTGTCGTGGACGATGATCCGGGGCAGCGCAGCCTGCTCTGTTCCTTTCTTACCGGGCAGGGATTCCCCGTGACCACCGCTTCCTCGGGTCAGGAAGCCCTGGATATGCTCGCGGCATCGCAACCGGGCATGCTCATCTCCGATGTGCGCATGCCGGGCATGACCGGCCTGGAGTTATTGGGCTTTGTGGCGGAGCGTCACCCCGACCTGCCCGTGCTGCTCGTCACCGCCTACGCGGACATTCGGGACGCAGTCGGCGCCATTCGCGGCGGCGCCGTGGACTACCTGGAGAAACCCATCGACCTGGACCAGCTGCTCCAGGCCGTCCGGCGCGGTCTGGCGCTCCCGGAAAGCGGGCCCGCGAAAGTGCTCCTGGAGGGCTTTCAACTCCCGGAGGGCGTCATCGCACAAAGCGCGCCCATGCGGGAAGTACTGCGCGAGGCGGCCCTGGTTGCCCCGTCGGATACGCGGCTGCTCCTCACCGGCGAGAGCGGCACGGGCAAGGAGGTCGTCGCGGATGTCGTGCATCGCTGGAGCGCCCGCGCCAACGCGCGCTTTATCAAGGTGAACTGCGCCGCCATTCCGGAGCCGCTGCTGGAAAGCGAGCTCTTCGGCCATGAAAAGGGTGCCTTCACCGGCGCGGTCGCGCGGCGCATCGGACATTTCGAAGAGGCCGACGGCGGCACCCTGCTGCTGGATGAGATCGGCGAAATGTCTCCCGCGCTCCAGGCGAAACTCCTGCGCGTCACCCAGGACGGCCGTTTCAGCCGTATCGGCGCCACTGCGGAAATCCATGCCGACGTGCGGATCATCGCCGCCACCAACCGGGACCTCGAAGCCGAGGTGGAAGCGGGCAGGTTCCGGGAAGACCTGTTCTACCGCCTGAATGTCATGGAAATTCAGGTGCCGCCCTTGCGCGAACGCATCGCGGATATCATGCCCCTGGCCCAGCGCTTCGCCGCTGAATTCAGCAAGGGCAGGCCCCGCTTCTCCCCCGGCGCCATCGCCAGCATGGAGCGGTACGCCTGGCCGGGCAATGTGCGCGAATTGCGCAACGCCATCGAACGGGCCGTGTTGCTCGCCCGGGGTGACGTCATCCTCATGGAACACCTGCCCCGGCGCGTGCAGCTGGATCCGGCGGCGCCCGAAACGGCTGCGGATGGGGCCGCCGCAGGCACGGTCATGGACGAGATGGAACGTGCCACCATACTCCGGGTGCTGAAAGAGCATGCCTATAACCGCAGCGAAACCGCCAAGGCCCTCGGCATCAGCCGCCGCACCCTCACCTACCGCTTAAAGGAATACCGGGAACAGGGATACCCAGTAGACCAGGCGTAGCAGGAGTTCGTAGGTTGTTCGCGCTTCCCTATGCGGGGGATCTCTCACGGCCCGGACGCAGGTACCCCGCCCCGACCGACGTTTCCTCGTTCCCAAGTTGTACTTGGGAACGCACGAGAAGGCAAAGTTGAACTTTGCAATTTATCTGATGGCACGCAACGCAACAATAAAGAGGAAGTAAAACTTCAAGAGCAATGACGTTCCCAAGTACAACTTGGGAACGAGAGGAAAATCGTTAACACCATACGAACGAGAATAACTCACGCTCTGTTTCTTGTCTCTGTGGAATTTCTATTATACCCGGTGCTAGAATTGGAATCGGGTAAAACAGGAGAGTTTCAAATGAGCACCGTTAAGAACGATGTCCAGTCGCTTTTGGAAACATTACCGGATGATTGCACCCTGGAAGATATTCAGTATCATCTCTATGTTGTCGAGAAAGTCCGCAGGGGAATTGAAAGGGCGGAAGCGGAAGGCGAAATGACGCAGCAGGAAGTAGAGAAGCGGCTTGATAAATGGCATACAGACTGACTTGGTCGCCGGAAGCGGTGGAAGATGTGGAATCTATTGCTGTGTATATAGCAAGAGACTCCTCGTTCTATGCACAGTCGGTTGTCAATAAGATACTTGAGGTGTCAAGAAATATTCAGGAATACCCCTTTATGGGTCGTGTTGTTCCTGAATTCAACTCGGTGGCTATACGAGAGCGGTTAGTCTATAGTTATCGGCTTGTGTACCAGATTACAGGGCAAAAGATTCTTGTTGTGGCGGTTATTCATGGGAAGCGGCTCCTGCAAAACGTTGAAGAGCGGTTTGAAGAATGAATGACCGGGTTGCCACGGGAAAACACGTGGGCTTACTCCTCAACTTCGGCGAAGCGCAAGTAGAGGTTAAACGAAAACTGCACGTTTTACATAAGGCAGAATAGACAGGATAGCCTGTTAATCCTGTTACCCTTTCAAGAAAGGTATTCTCCGTGCCTTGTTTTCCCAAAAAAGAAGCCGACATCTTCGCCCTGGCCAACCAGATGATTGCCGGGTACACTGACCACCCCGCCGTCTTTCCCCACGCCGACGTCGCCGCCCTCACCGACGCCCGCATCAACTACACCAATCAAGTCATCGTCGCGGGCTGCTACAAAGCCGATGTCGCACTCGCCACCGAAGTCAAAGACAAGTCCTTCCGCGCCCTCGTCCGCAACATGAAACAACAACTCAAACGCTCCGAGAGCGACACCAAAGACAATCCCCTCCAGCTGAAACACATCGGCTGGACCGAAGAACGCTACGGCGGCCAAACCCGCAAACCCGCCCAACCCCGATCCTTCGAAGCCACCCCACGCGGCCCCGGCGTCGTCGAACTCGAATGGAAAGCCCCCGCCCCCGGAAAAGGCGGACCCGTGCGCTCTTACGTCGTGCTCCGTCGGCAGCAACTACCCGGACAAAAATTCACCCACTGGTCCCAAGAAGGCATGGCCCTAACCCCCGAAATCACCCTCACAAACCAGCCTCGCTATATCCAACTAGAATACCGTATAATCGCTATAAACGCAACAGGAACAAGCGTTCCGAGTAATGCCGTCGCGGTGGTGCTGTGAACAATTGAACATATTTATTTTGGATATCCGAAAAACAAAGGGGAGTTAGGCTATGTTCTGGTCAATAAAGAAATCAAGAGCACTACGAAGAGTATCAACAAAACTGGCTGGAAAACCTGATATGGGACTTTCCTTCATGAATGCGCTGAATGAGGGTGGTTTTGATGCTATAGATAAACTCTTAAAACAGCAGGATATTTATAGGAGAGAACTGTATGAGATTGTACATAAGGACCCCAATACACAAAAAGTCCTTCAAGGATACAACATTTCTGATAAGGAACTCGATGATCTTTATAGTTCCCTTATAAGAGAAGGTGCAGGAGTTTATCGCAAAGGACATTGGGTTGCTGCATCGACGCTTGTATTCGCTTTTACTTTTGAATACGCAATCACACAAAAGAGAAATGGTGATGATTGTTTCAGCCGTGCATGTAAACGATTGATAGAATATTTTGATAGAAATGAAACGGGACCTTTACATAACTAGATTATGTAAAGACTCGGGGCAACAATTTTATTTTTATGATGGTTAAAACCCTTGATATCTCGAGATCCTAAGAACTTTGTAATTAAACAGGGAAGACGATGAACACAATACGATCTATTCTGATAATGTTTCTGGCCTGCTCTTTCGGTCTTATGGTGATAGCTATTGTGATGGTTATCATGGGCTTGGCGGGGGCGCCTGGCGCATTGATATTTGAGGCAGGAAAGAAAACTAAAAATGTTCTTCTTTCTGTTTTGGGCTTTGTGCTTTCAGCACTCGGACAATCATATGTCGTTGGTGCGTATGCAGTGTTCGTTGTTAGCCTTCTAAGATGGTTCTCAGAAGCGAGACCAAACATACCAACGTGGCCTCTTTGGATCGCCGCTTTCTTTCATAGCTTAGCTGCTCCTGAATATGCTAAACGGGAGAGGGCAAAAGAACCTACTGCGCAACATTATTCTCTTGGCATTGTTGTGTTACTGTCTATCGTGTTCTTTTTTATCATGGTGTTTGCGCCGAATACGCTCAACCCTATTTATGGGTGGGTTCCTTTTTACCAATCCACGATCCATCCTAATACTACTTCAAATATGACTAAGAATGGCTCAGATGATCTGTATTCTTACTCGCTCACACAAAGTCAAAGAGAATCAGTGGATGGTTTTTTCACAGCATATCAATACCTTCAAGATATGCATGTACTAATTCAAGCGATGTCAAATTCACAGGATCCCGTAGAGGATTTGAAGGGCTTGGAAGCATTGATTGAAAAATCTCTTGATCGTTTGGCTGAATGTGAAGTCTTGGTACTGAATGATATCCAACCTGGCTGGGGAGATGTTGTTAGAGATAAATTTATGCCTGCCTTGACAAAGATGAAGTCTGGCATACAAAACAATGGCAATAAAGTGGATTTTGCTAAGGCAGATGCCCTATTAGCCTCATTTGATTCTTGGTTACAGGCGAATTGGAATGAGATTGGACAAAAAGTTGGAGAAAAATAAAACTGTGCAACGGGCGGTCATGCTTTTTTCATCAAGACAAATTCCATCGCATATAGAACTTTATATACAACAAGCAATTGTTTATGAATAGACAGGCGACCAATAACAGTCGCCGTTTAGCTTAGTAAGTATTTCAAGAATAGAATGTAAACAAACCTATTTAAATCAGGCCTTTAGGTGATGGACCATGAGCGACGAAGACACTACAACTATCTATACAATAAACCGCACTCTGTTTGAGAGGGTTTCCAGTTGTGCGTGTACGTTGTCAGCCAACACATCAGGGCGCATGGTAGATAGCAGAAGGAAACAGATAGCATCGGTTATCTTTGGAAAGATTGCCCTTCATGCTTATACGATGCTCCAAATAGCACCTTCAAATTCACACGACGTTCATGGTTATCCCTTTGCGTTTCCAGATTATGCCTCTGTATTTGTATTGGCGCGGGCTGTCATGGAAGGCTATTGCACGCTGTATTACACGGCCATAGATGATATCAGCGAAGATGAGCGGAACTTCCGTATCCTGCTTGGTGATTATCACGCAAAGAAAAAGCGTGTTGATTTGCTTAAAGCACTTGGACGCACTCCTGCCGAACTTCCAGAATTAGAGGCGGATGCTGACGCGCTAAGAACTGCTTTGCAGCAAACTGACACAACTGGAATCTGGGATGGAAAGAAACTGTTTCTTCTTTCAAATACGGATATTTGTGCAAAAGCGGGTATTGCACAAAGAAACTACAAGCCCCTCTATGACTACCTTTCAAGTTATACGCACGGGTATCCTATATCGATTGAACAGATTTTGGACATATCGAGTATTAACCATGTCCTTAACCTATTGATTCCCTTTTTGGATGTCTGTTCCGGATACGTGTGTTTTGCCATCCGAGATTTCATTAGACTATTTCCTGATCAGAATGTATTTGTTGATACGATTATCCAACGGACGATTATCAGATTTGAAGAGAATTTTCGGTCCTGATTTAAAAAGTGTATAGGTTGGGGTTGCTGGGTAATCCCGTGCTCCATGCCGCTGGCTGGGATGCTACTTCGTTCCTTGGTTCACCCCTATTGCAGTGCCGGCATGGGCAGGCGCTCTCCCCGCAACAGCCTTTCCTGTTCTTCAGGCAGATAGGCGCCGTAGAAAATCGCGTTACAGTCGATCCATTGGGCAAGTCGCCTGAATTCCTCCGCGTCCAGGGACACTTCCTCGTGGCCGTCACGGAGTAATGCGATTAACCTGCTGCCGCGGGCGCCATAGAGGCCGCCCGGCGGGGTGACCTGCACCTGGTTGCGCATGCCGAAGCGGGGCACCAGTGCGGCCGCCGCCGTTTCAGGATTCGTGTTCGCACCCGCGAAATCCTTGTCGCCGCATAGGGCCCAGTAGGAGGTGGTGTACCCGTTGAGCGGCCCGCCAGTCAGGTCCAGGTTCCCTTGGGGTTCTGGGCCGCCGTGACACCGGACGCAATGCTCGTCCAGAATAGGCTGCACCATCCGGACATAGGAAAAGGGTTCGTTTTCATAGTCCTTCGGGAGGAGCCGGGACGGAGGCCGCCGCGCGGCGAGGGGCACCCCGGCCAAAGGCGCGTCCCTGCGGTTTTCATGGCAGCCGACACAGGAAATCTTCTCGCCGGGCTGCAGGTAGGTCAGGGAACGCATGGTCTGGTAGGCCATGCCGTTCTCATCCAGCAGTTGGAAGAGAAGGGGTTTTCGTGCGGGCACCGTAACATGAACGGAGCCGTCGGGCTCCACGGGCGCCGATCCCAGTACGGCCCTTGCGTTCTCCTCCAGGGCGAGGCCGATGGGGGGCGTTCCCCCCACCGGGGTCGTTTTCGGAAAGATTTGGATTACCCGGATTTCTTTGATAAGACCCTGGGCGGCAGCGTCCAATCCCTCATACACATTGGCAACCAGGATTTCGCCCTGATCGTCCGCGTCCAGCGGCAGGGTACTGGGCAGGACCGGGGGAATGGGACGCGGCACGAGCGGGCAGGCGTTGGTGCTGCCGATGACGGGGTCGCGGTAGAGCAGTTCGCGGTTGCCGAAGGCATCGATAAGGTAAATGCCCAGCGCGTGGGGAAGATTGGCGCCGGGTTCCCACACCAGGGGCCACGGGCTGTAACTCGCCAGGAAATACTTCTCGGACAAGGGCCACGGTGCATCGTAATATTCCCGGATGTCCATGGACTCGGCTTCCGGAAAGGGAATGCCGGGCGTAATGCGTGTCAAAGCGTCCAGGCTGTTATTGTCCACATCCGGGTTGACCACGACAAGGGGACCGCCGGTAATGGAGTGGTGGGCGGACGCCGTGAATACGATTTTGGAACTTTCGGGAATGGGCTGGATTTGGAAGGTGCAATGGGGCTTATCCACGGCATTGCCCCAGATCGCCGCGGGATTGGTGCCGTCGGGACGGGTCGCCCAGAGATTCTGATGGGTGACGGCGTCCCGGTCGATATAGTCCCAGCGGCTGTACAGGATCAAACCCGTGTTCGAGACTGTCGGGAACCATTCATTGGTGTCGTGGAAGGAAAGAGGGCGAAGGTTGCCGCCATCCGCGTCCATGCGGTGCAGCGCATAGACATGCCAGCGCGGGCTGAATTGGGCGCCGAAACAGCGTGCATAGCCTTTCCTCCGCGTGGAGGAGAAGACAATACCGCCGTCCGGAAGGTATGCCGGCATCAGGTCATCATAGGGGCCCTGCGTAATCTGCCGGAGGCCCGTGCCGTCCACCCCGGCCTCATAGATATGATAAAAGCCCTCATCGGTCTCATTGTTCAGTTGCAGCGGGTCGTATGCCTTGCCTGCGTCCTGTACGAAGGAAAAGAGAATACGCTTGCCGTCATAGGACAGGCGGGGCTCGAGTACGGAACCTTTTTCCAGCGCGCCTTCAAAAATGTCCCGGGCCGCGAAAGAGTATCCCGGCCGGTCAAGGCGGAAGAGGCCGCCCCCGGGCCGGGCGCGCCAGCCGAAGTATTGCATGACCAGATGGCTGTACGAAGTCGGCACGCGCTTGCAGAACATCAGCGGGCCAAAGCGCATTAAGGGATTGTCCAGTGCGATTTTTCTACGCAGCCCGTGGGCGCGCAGATAACGCACGCACGGCGCTTCAGCGCTACCTACCGGGGGGGCGTATCGGACGTCCAGGTCCGCGGCGAGTTCTGCCGCCTTCTTCTCCACAGCGAGGGCCGCCGCTTCATAGCCCTGGGGTGTGGCCTCGAGACGGTCCTGCAGGTGCCAGTCCCACTGAACACAGGCCCACAGATCGATCTCCGGAGCGGCCTGCGGTTCGATGTTTCCCAGAACCGCAGTGAAGGCCTGCTGCACGTGATCGCGGAAAGGTCCGAGGTCCGCATGGATTGTGGTTGACTGGCGAAGGGCTTCGAGCCGCGCCGCGCCGTTCATCCAGGTGCCCGAGTAGGCGCCGGCGGCCACGATCGGGAGAACCTCTCCGGCCGTGTTGCGGATCCGCAGTGAAAGCGTTCCCGCTTCCGAAAGGGACGCCGCGATTTGCCAGGCGCAGGCGTTGAGTACGGCGCCCGCAATGCCGGAAGCATCTTTATCATCGGTCAGGATGAACAGGGGCAGGCTGGTTTCATGGTCCAGCAGGATTTCTTTGCCCGGCGAAAGCAGATACTCATGAAAACAAAAATGACGGTCGAAACTGTAGAAATGCGGCAGGCCGGCAACCTCCTCCAGTTCCATCTCGTAGGACCAGCCGTCCTTCGGTTGCGCCGCAAAACCGTCGGATGCGCGGAAAGCGGTACCATCGTCATAGACAATGATCGGGTCCCAGCGAGTGGTATCGCAGGCAATGGCGTTGCGCCTGTGAACGACAAAGCGAATGCGATCACCCGCGTGTGCCTCAAGGGGCAACGAGGGTTCCAGCCCTTCGGCATCATTCGCTTCAAGTTCCTGCTGCCAGATAGTTTCGGCGTTGTGACGGACGCTCACGCGCACGCCGTCGCCGCCGTTCGTGTCGGCCTTGCAGACCCGCCCCGACACGACGACCTTCCCGTCACGGGGAACCGTAAAGAGCCGGACGCTTGATGTCTTTTCGCCGGAATGTTGCCAGTCCCTTCCCACACGGGTCCAATCCGGGCCCGTCCAATAGGTGGACGCATACCAGGTATCCTCCGAATAGGTCAACGGTTTGAAGTGTGATCCATCGCGTAAGCCGCCGAACAGGAAAGTCCAATCAACAACATTTACTTGTGAAATTTCAGGTAGGGCGGTTTCTATCTGTGTCTCCAGCAGATACATCTCCGCATCAGGAAGCCACAACCGCTTCTGCCTGAGGGTGCCATCCATTTCCCCGCCCCGGACGATGGTCTCATGGATGGTTGTTTCCTCGACCTGCAGGTTCTCCCGGGCCGCGACAAAAGACAGCGGCGCCCCGCGTTCCGTTTGCGCCATCCATACCGCCCCTGTGGCGGACGCCATTTCTCTGAGGATGTCCGGGGCAATAGATTCCGCTGCGACCGTCAGTCGTGCACACAGTATCGCAACCAGGAGCCCCAGGCATAGTCGCTTGTTCATGTCGTACCTTTCTCCGAAAAAACTGGCGTCATTATACCGAAAGGGGGGCTGTTGCCTGGAGTCGCGGTATACCGGCGTACCGCCAAAAAAAGGACAGCTTTCTTCGATGCCCTATTTACTGTGTATGGGCTTACTCGCGTGAGATAAGCGGCGGTGTTTCCGGTGCGAGTGTCGCTGCCCTTTCTGCAGGCTGGTTGGGCGTTATGTCTCAGATGTTCAGATCCTGAAAAATATTGGCTTTGGAGTCCGATTGCCTTTAAATTGTGTTTCATGCAACAGACTGATGCGCTGCGCTAAACCTTATTAACCCTGTTACTTCATCTGTGATGCGGCAAATTCCCAGTTGACCAGATGCGCGAGAAATGTTTCCACGAAGTCTTTGCGGCGGTTCTGGTAATCGAGATAATAGGCGTGTTCCCAGACGTCACAGGTAAGAAGGGCTGTTTGATTGTGGGCCAGCGGAGTGTCGGCATTCGCGGTCTTGACGATTTTCAGCGCGTCCCCTTCCTGAACGAGCCAGGCCCATCCGCTGCCGAACTGTGTCAACGCGGCCTCGGTAAAGGCTTTTTTGAATGAATCAAAATCTCCAAAGGATTTCTCTATACATTCCAGCAACCGCCCCGCGGGTTTGCCTCCACCGCCGGGTTTCATGCTGTTCCAGAAGAAGGTGTGGTTCCACACCTGGGCCGCGTTGTTGAAAATGCCTATATGCTCCTCCGCGCCCGCCGTCGTAAGGATGATTTCCTCCAACGGTTGTCCCTCCATAGGAGTGCCGCTGATTAACTTGTTCAAATTGTCCACGTACCCCTGGTGATGTTTGCCGTAGTGAAAACCCAGCGTCTGCGCGGAGATATGAGGCTCCAGCGCGTCCTGGGCAAAAGGCAACGGCGGCAGTTCAATAGCGGTTGCCGCAACTGCCAGACCAACGGCCATACCCCATACCAACAAAATGCCAGATTTCATGACGCATCCTCCATTGTTGTGACCCATACAGATTATTCAGAAATCCCTCTATTTCGCGATCAAGCGAAACGTTCCTTATAAGTATACACCACAATGTGGTGAAATGGTTTTGTCAGGAACTGTAGCTCCGTTGCCCGCTATGGGAAAAAATGATTCCGGTCTGGTTGCATGCCGGGTAGAGCGGTACTCAACACTTCAAACATTTATGTCACAGGCGCGCAAGATAGGAGTATTTTTGCCAGAGCCATGAAATGATCCAAGCGGAACCCGCCTTTGCGTCTGAAAAGTTTCAAGAGCGGACATAGAGTCGCTTGAATGACCGCGTACCTTTGTGTTTCCTGCGTTTTTAGGCTACAATTATCAGCCAGTGAAGAAACTATTGGCAGGCAGACCCCCCGGGCTCCTGAGTCTGTGAATACTTTTCCGGGTCTGCGGTCCGGTACTTCCCGTACAGGCTGCGGCAGGCGGTTTTGTCTTTCCTGCCTGCGGGAGCACCATAAATCGCAAGCCGTGTGCTCGCGGGGTTGTCTGTTTGCTAAACAACAAAAGCGATATCGAAAGGTGACTATGAGCAGGAAAGTACGAATCGGCATTATCGGTTGCGGCGCGATCGCGGAGAGGCTTCATGTTCCCGAGTATGCGGCCAGTCCCGACGCTGAACTTGTGGCGTTTTGCGATGCATTGAAAGGCAGGGCACAGGCGGTTGCGTCAACGTTCGCGCCGGACGCGCAGATATTCACCGATTATAAGGATCTCTTGAAGAAAGCGGATGTGGAAGGCGTTTCCGTGTGCCTTCCCAATCATCTGCACGGACCGGTAACCATTGCGGCGCTGAAGGTGGGCTGCAATGTGCTGGTGGAGAAACCCATGGCCACAAGCGTGGCCGAGGCACGTCGTATGCTGGACGCGGCGGACAAGGCGGGCAAACTCCTGGCCGTTAATCAGAGCCAGCGGTTGTTCCCGGCGCACGTCAAGGCCAAAGAAGTCATGGACAGCGGTATCATGGGCAAGGTGTTGCATGTGACGGCCATGTTCGGCCATGCAGGTCCCGAGTACTGGAGTCCGTCCGGAAAATGGTTCTTCAATAAAAAAGAGGCGCGCTTTGGGGCCATGGCTGACTTGGGCGTACATAAGGCCGATTTGGTGCGTTATCTCACGGGTAAGGAAGTAGGCTCCATCGGCGCCTTTTATGAACGCCTCGAAAAGAAACGGGCCAGCGTGGAAGATAATTTCGTCGCAGCGCTGAAATTCACTGACGGCACTGTAGGGACGCTGGCAGCCTCCTGGACCGTCAAAGGTGCGGAGGCGAATTACACCATTTTATACTGCACCAACGGTACCCTCAGCGTTTGCGCTTATCCGGGACGGCCGCTGGTGGCCAACCTGGTGAATCCTGAATGTGAAATCGACTTTGATGTGCCGCCTCCCCCGGATAATGACAACGGCGGCTGGGGCCTGGATATCGGCGGCCGGTTCTGCCGCGCCATCAAGGGAGAGGAAGCGCCTTATTGCAGCGGTTTCGAGGGGATGAAATCCCTGGAAGTCATCCTCGCGGCGGAGCGGTCCGCCCTTACCGGCCGCACGATTAAAATCAACCATTAGCATCCCGGAGTGATCCCATAATGACCCAGACGGTGACCGTGCCCCTCGGCGATCGCGCGTATGACATCCATATCGGACGCCGGAACCTGCATTTCGTGAAGGAATGGTTGCAACTTCGGGGGCCGCGCGGAGCCGCAGGCCTGATTACGGACAGCAATGTGGGACCGCTGTATGCCGACCGGGTGCGTGCCCAAATCGAGGAAGCCGGATGGCGGTGTGTCGTTCACACGATGCCTGCGGGAGAGGCCAACAAACGTCTTGACCGCATAGAAGAGATTTGCGGGGCCATGCTCGAAGGCGGCTTGGACCGGGGCAGCGTTATGGTCGCTCTGGGAGGCGGTGTCGTCGGCGATGTGGCGGGTTTCGCCGCCGCCTGCTTCATGCGCGGCATACCCTGTTTACAAGTGCCTACCACCGTGGTTGCGCAGGTGGATTCCAGTGTCGGAGGCAAAACGGCGGTCAATCATCCCCTCGGGAAAAACACCATCGGCATGTTTCACCAGCCCGTCGCGGTTGTTATCGACATGGAATTGCTGGAATCCCTGCCCGTGCGCGAAGTGCGCGCCGGCTGCGCGGAAATCATCAAGCACGGTGTGATTGCCGATGCCGCCCTGTTTGCCTACATGGAAGCAAACGCGCGGAACATCCTGGACGGGGATTTGGACGCGCTTGTGTACCCGATCGCCCGGTCCTGTGAGATCAAGGCTGCCGTGGTCACGCAGGATGAGCATGAGCTGGGGCTCCGCGCGAACCTGAATTACGGGCATACCTTCGGGCATGCCATTGAAACAGTGAGTCAGTACAGCCTTTTTCTGCATGGGGAGGCCGTTTCCCTGGGCATGTGCGCCGCGGGAGCGCTGGGCGGCAACCTCGGGCTGGTTGACCGGGAATTCATGGAACGCCAGCGTTCCTGCCTGGCCGCATACGGACTGCCCGTCCGCTGGCCGGAACTGCCTGTTTCCGACGCGCTTGCCGCGATGAAAAAGGACAAGAAGGCCCGGTCCGGGAAGTTGAAATTTATTGTTCCGGAGCGTATGGGTGCTGTTATGCAGAGAACCGATATTACGGAAGAGCAGGCGCGGGCGGCGCTAGCTTCGCTGAAGAAGGAAGACTGAACAGACAAAGGTATAGGGACAAGATGTTATTCGGCGGTGAAACGGCCCAAAGTTATTATGAAGAAGGCTTGACGTCAGCCATAAAGGGCGACCTGGATCAGGCACTCTTGTATTTCAGGCGCGCTTTGCAGCTCGACGAACGGCTTCACCAGGCCCGGCACCAAATTGGACGCTGCCTGCTTCGCCAGGGAAAAGCGGAAGAAGCCCTGCCCAGTCTGGACAAAGCGGCGCGCGCCCTTGCGGAGGTGAGTGCGCCCAGGGTGGACCTGGGATTCGCCTTTCTTCAACTGGGCCGTATAGAGGCTGCCAGGGACATATTCGCCGGCCTGTTGCAGGAAAAGCCTAACGAAGCGCGGGCCGTGCTCGGGCTGGCCTATTGCGCCTGCGGCAAGGGCCAGTGGGAAACCGCACTTGGCCTTGCGCAGCGGGCCATAGAACTGGGACGCACCCAGTTCGACACCCATTTTCTCATTGCACGCGCGGCGGACAAGGTGAACAGGGTGGACATCTCCACCGCCCACTACCAAAAGGCGGAGGAGCTTATGAATCAGTCCATTGAGGCATCCCCGGACCATCCGGCGGGTTATTATCTTCGGGCGCGGGTGCACCACGGTCTCGGCCGGTATACCGCCGCACTGGATGATATCGAGAATGCCCTGAAATATGTCCGGCCCGGACAACGGTATGCCGCCTACAACGAACTCTTTTCGCAGGAGGAAATCGTTGCGTATAAGGAATCGTTGCTGGTTGAATTGAACGCATCGGATAAACTGCGGGGGGGCGCCGGATAACGGCGCGCCCTGAACCGGCCTGTCCATGAGACGGATATGATGCGCGGGCGTATGGATGGAAAGGAGAATATGGGACGTGAGTGACATTAACATGCAACTTGCCCGGGAGTTTTTTGAACTCAATCTTTTCTATGTCCTGCCCCACTGGCGCTACGAAGCGGACCAGCGTGATTCTGATTATATCGGCGCCATGCTCTTCGTGGAGCAGCATACCCCCGCGCCCCCGATGGAGTTGGACTGTCTGTTGCGGCCGGGCGATGTGAAAGGTATTCAACGGGCGGTGGTCGAGGTGCGCGCCTGGCACGCGGACCGTCTTTACCCCTCCGTCATCGAGTCAAATCCCGTATTTGCCCGGGTGGCTTCACAGCAGACCCGCACCCTTGCCGAATCCATCTTCGGCGGCCAGGAGTATAAGATCATACTGGTGGTGTCCGAGTTTTCTTCTGCGCCGGCCAAGCGGGATCAAGCGGTGAGGACGCTGCAAAAGCAGGGTATCGACCATGTGATTGAATTCCCAACCTTGCTCGCTGAAATTGTTCGACTGGTTTCAGCGCAAGGGGGCTATGCCGCCTCCCACTCCCTCCAGACCATCCGGCTTCTTAAACGGTACGGGTTCATCCGCCGCCAGCAGTTGGAACTTTTCTTCCCGGCGCCGGCGCCCGATGCCCCGGTGCTGCCCAGCGAAGTCGAATCGAACGAAATACCAGAAAGCGATACCGGGGAATCGGAGGAGGAGCCCGACGGGCTATTTTGAAAGCCCCCCCTCTTCCATGTTTTTTCAGCGCTTAATGAAGGGTGGGACTGTAACCCTCAAAAACGGTCAGCATGGTCTGTTGCGCTTCGGCGTTACGTGCCGTGCCGACCACAAAGGACAGCGCGAAATCCAAAGATTCCATGTCCGCCTGGCCTTCGGAATGGATGAACCGTTCGAGAAGCACTTCACGCTCGTAGGGGTCCAGCAGCCCCATCAATTCCAGGCGTGTCATCGCCTGGTGCACTTCCATGCTGATTTTGGTCGACTCGTAGAAGGCCAGCTGGCGCACGGGGGGCGCCTGGGTGGTATAGACCGGCTTTTGGGCAAGGTGGGTGTTAATGATTTCTATGGCGGAATCTATGTCGTTCCGATTATATCCCTGGCGCAGCAGGAAAGAGCGCATGGCCTTCTCTGTGGGCACTTTACCGCGGGTGGCGGCCATACGTTCCAAAATTACACTCACTAATTTGGCTACACTGACTTTCATTTACCTCTCCAAAGGGGCATACAATAGAAATTTTGCACCCCTAATGCTATTATTGTAGGCATTCTTCAGGGGTGGAGTCAACCTTAAAAATAAATCATAGAGTATTATCATTCCAGATTCCGGATATTTCCTTCGATTTTTATGAAATAAAAGCCGCCACAAGATATGGTGGATAAAGAAGAATGGACCCTGTAACGAATTATGGTGCTATTATGCATCAAGTTGTTCAATAAACGGCCTTTAGCGTCTTTCTTGGCGGACATGTTAAAATTACGTTCGTAGACTTTGCTATGTAGACGATGTTATGCGCCAAAAAATTCAAGGAGACACAACCCCAATGAATATCGGACTTATCGGCTGTGGTCGTATTGCCGATCTTCATGCGCTTGCCTATCAAGGCCAGGATACGGCGCGTCTGTACGCGGTTTGCGACTCCGATGCGGAAAAGGCCGAGTTACGCAAACGGGAATGGCACGCTGAAAAGGCCTACACCGATTACCGTGATCTACTGGCCGATCCTGATATTTCGGCGGTTGAAATCCTGAGTCCCTATGACACCCATGAGGAAATTGCCATTGCGGCGGCCCGGGCGGGAAAGCACATCGCCTGCCAGAAGCCCATGACCACTTCTCTCGCAAGCGCCGGGCGCATCCGTGAGGCGGTGCGCGCCGCCGGAGTGCATTTTCAACTGACGGAGATCTATGTTCATTACCCGCCCATTGCGCTCGCCCGAAAACTGATTGATGCCGGCGCCATTGGCGAACCGGTCGGCATGCGTGCGGACTTCATTTCCAGCCCGCTGGGAGGCTGGCCGGTGCCGCCCTCCACCTATGCGCAGCAGACGCGCCTGGCCGGGCGGGGATTCGGGCTGTCCACTTTCGACCATGGCCACCATGAATGGGCGACCGCCTGGTATCTGCTTGGCGATGTGGAACGTGTGTCCGCCTGGATCGACACCAATGACGGCATGCTGGACGTGCCCGCCACCATTATGTGGAAGGGCAAAGGTAACAAGCGGTACGGGGTGTGCAATTTTCTTTTCGCGTCCGACCTGCCCGTTCCCACCCGCTATTATTCCAATGATGAACTGTATCGCATTGTAGGCACGAAGGGCGTTATTCATATCAACCGCGGCACGGGCGAGATGAATGAGGGCCCGCCTGTCAGCGTGTTCGACGGCAGTACATGGACACACTACGAAGAGGTGCCCTCCGACTGGGCGTTGGGATTCGTCAATGCGGGCCGCCACTTTTTCAAGGTTCTTGCCGGGGAAGCCTCCCCCCTGCTTTCGCTGGATCAGGGCGCCGAGGTGCTCCGCTTCGCCCTGGCGATCATGGAATCCGCCCGCAGGCGCCGTGAAGTATACCTGGACGAAGTGGAGCGTCCCTTTGCGTTTCTCTCCAATCTGCGCCGGCGGTTGCGGGAACGAAAATCCTGCGTTGTTGCGCCTCGAGGACAGAAAACAGGCTGGTTTCCAAGGAACACCACCCAGTATGCGTTACAAGCCGAAGCATTGACGGACGCCCTGCTGGACCGGTTTGACGGTTCGGCTGTTCCTGAATGGAAGGCGGTCATCGCCCTCGAACTCCTGGATGGCGCAGGCCAGTCCGCGCATTGCTACAGTTTTCATTTTGACAGGGGCGAACTGCGTGTGGAGAAAGGGGTGTTGGCCACGGATGCCGTTCTGACGGTACACATGGAGGCCGGACTTTGGGCCGCTATTCTATTGAAGAAAAAGCGCATTGAGATGGCGGTCATCCAGGGAAAACTCAAGTTTGAAGGCCGGGGCGAAGAAGCCCTGTACTTGAAGAAGGCATTCAGGTTTTAGTGCGAAAAAGATCCCCGGGGGTTTTAGAAACGTCCCCGTTTCGGAAATGGATAATGAAAACGTTTGAAGTGATCATCATAGGCGGCGGACATGCCGGCATCGAGGCGGCGCTTGCATGCGCCCGCACCGGACATCTGTCGTTGCTGATCAGCATGAACCTGGATGATATTGGGCGTATGTCCTGCAACCCGTCCATTGGCGGGGTGGCCAAGGGGCAGCTTACCCGGGAAATTGACGCCTTGGGTGGTGAGATGGGACGTTGTATCGACCGCACCGGCATCCAGTTCAAAATGCTCAATCGCAGCAAAGGGGCGGCCGTACATTCCCCGCGCGCCCAGGCGGACCGTTTCCTGTATCAGCAGTACATGAAACAGGTGTGTGAGTCCACAACCAATCTATATCTTAAACAGGCGGAAGTCACCGATCTGCTTGTGGAAGATAACCGTATTGCGGGCATTCGCACTTCCTTCGGAGAGGAGATCAGCGCGGCGGCCGTTATCGTCTGCACGGGCACTTTCCTGCACGGCAGACTGCATTTTGGTATGACAACGATTTCAGGGGGGCGCGGCGGATCCGCCGCCGCCGACGGGCTGAGCGACTGCTACCGTCGGCTGGGCTTTCCTGTGGGGCGGCTGAAAACGGGCACCTGCGCGCGGATTCATGAACGAAGCATTCATTTTGAGAAGTTTCAGGAACAGCCCGGTGACGCCCTGCCCCGGCCTTTTTCTTTCTCCACTCCCGTGGAGGGCTTTGATCGGAACCTGGTCTCCTGTTGGTTGACGCATACCACGGAAAAAACGAGGGATATAATCCTCGCCAACATGGACCGCAGCCCGCTGTATTCCGGCCGTATTGAAGGCATCGGCACCCGCTATTGCCCAAGCATTGAAGATAAGATCGTGAAATTTCCTGATAAGCCCCGCCATCATTTGTTCCTGGAACCCGAGGGTTTGAACACGGCCGAGTGGTATGTGAATGGGTTATCCACCAGTTTGCCTGAAGACGTTCAGCGCGATATGCTGCACAGTTGTCCGGGCCTTGAAGATGCGGAAATTATCCGGCCGGGCTACGCCGTGGAATATGATTATGTCCCCCCCACCCAATTGAAACTGACACTGGAAACCAAAGCAATCGGCGGCTTATATCACGCGGGACAAATCAACGGCACTTCGGGGTATGAAGAGGCTGCGGCACAGGGTTTGTATGCCGCGCTGAATGCGGTACGTTTCCTCGAGGGAAAACCGCCCCTGATTATTGGCCGGGAGGAAGCCTACCTGGGGGTTATGGTGGACGATATCGTCACACGCGGAGTGCTGGAACCGTACCGGCTTTTTACGTCAAGGGCCGAGTACAGGCTCCATCTGCGTCATGACAACGCGGATGTACGCCTTGCCGCGTACGGCATACGAAATGAAGCCCTGCTGCAACGCGTCGAAAAACGCGAACGGGATGTGGAGGCAGAAATTGTCCGTTTGCGGGATGTTTTCTTCTCCCCGGGCACGGAGTTAAACCAGTTCTTGACCGCCTGCGGCGAAGTTCCGGCCATGACACCCTTGTCCGCGGAACAAATTCTGAAACGGCCCGGCATGACCCTGGAAAATCTGTGGGAACTGACGCCGCCCGAGGCGCTTTTAGATTTCGAGGCGCGCGAACAGGTGGAGATTCGGATAAAATACGGAGGCTATCTCGACCGGGAAGCCAAAACCATTGAGCGTTTTGAGAAGGCGGAGAAATTGCGCATTCCGGATACCTTTGACTACGACTGCATTCCCGGATTGCCCCGGGAGAGCCGCCAGCGTTTAAAAGAAATACAGCCCCTGACTTTCGGCCAGGCGGCGCGCGTGCCGGGCGTGCGATCGAGCGACATCGCCGTGCTGCACATTTACCTGATGAAGATGCAGAAATCCAGGCAGGGCGCAGTAAACGCCGATGAATAGAAATGCCATCTTCTGCGTTTATACTAAAAAGGAAGTAAGGGCGCTTGTTGGAATCCGCCTCTATGCCTGCAAGTGTCTTCGTAAGATAGAATTTACTGAAGTTGAAGGAGTAGAGAATTGCTATCCCGTCAGATGAAAAGAAAGTTAACCCGCCGTGGTTTTCTGCGCACGGCAGTGCTGGGAACGGCTGCCACCGGAGCTTTATTTCACATCGGCAAATCGCACGCGCAGGCGCAGGGCAGAGTCATTATGCTCGGATATGATGGCATGGAGCCTTCAATCGTGGAGGAAATGCTGGAGCGAGGTGAACTGCCTAACCTGGGCAAGTTGCGGGAAACGGGCGCCTATCGCCGGCTCGGTTCAACGATTCCGCCCCAATCGCCGGTCGCCTGGAATACTTATGCCACCTGCAAAAACCCGGGAGGCCATAATATCTTTGACTTCATCCGTCGGGATCCGAAAAGCCCGGGTGGCCCCATGCCGCTGGTGGGCACGGGGAAACTGGTTCCTCCTGTGATCGGTACGGATGGCGGCCTTCAGGAACCGGCAAAAGGTATTAATTATCGAACAGGTATTCCGTTTTGGTCCGTTGCCGATGAGCAGGGAAAACGGGGAAAAATCTTGAACATTCCCTTCGCATTTCCGCCTGATCCACTGAAAAACGGGATGATGATAAGTGCGCTGGGCGTTCCCGACCTGCGGGGTACGACAAGCACCTATTTTTCTTTGTCGGACAGTTTTACACAGGAGGAACTTTCTGAAGACCTGGGCGGCGGTCGGCGCATCGCATTGGCTTTTGACGGCAGTGATGAAGCGCTTTTCCCGGTTCCCGGGCCCCGGGACAACCGCTACCGGTTCAGTGATCCGAATGCCTACACGAGTACGCCCTTGCGTTTTAAGATCAACCGTGGCGATAAACGTGGCAAGATCAGTGATGGTGACAGTGAGGTGGACATTGAACAGGGCGCCTGGTCGGAATGGCTGGAACTTCGTTTTGAGATGTCCCCCAAGGTGGAGGTGCACGGCATTACGCGCTTTTTCCCGATGGAAATCGGCGAACGGGTGCGCATCTACATGGCCTGTGTGCAATACCACCCGGACGCGCCTTATAGCGCCCTGACTTCCCCAGAGCCCTATAGCGCGGAGTTAAAAGGACGTTTTGGACTGTACAAAACGATTGGCTGGGCTTATGACACCCATGCACTGCGCCAGAACGACCTGGAGGAAGAGGCCTTCCTGAAGGACATAGACGATACCATGTCCTTCCGCGACCGGTTGACTCTTGACGAATTGAAACGAGGCGAGTTCGATTTCCTGCTGAGCGCCTGGACTGCAACAGATCGCGCGGGGCACATGTTCTGGCGTTACCGGGATGAAGGGCACCCCTATTACACCCCTGAGGCACCGGAACATTGGAAAAAAGCCCTTGAGTATACGTACAAGCGTGCGGACGCCCAGACGGGGGCGGTCCTGGAACAACTGCGTGAAGAGGATACCCTGTTCGTGTTTTCCGACCACGGTTTCGGCTCGTGGCGGCAGGGGTTCAATCTGAACACCTGGCTTCGTGATAACGGCTATCTCTCTGTAAAAGACCCGAAGCAGGCCGACCGGGGATTTCTTATGGGCATCGACTGGAATGAGACCAAGGCGTATTCGGTGGGGTTAAGTTCCCTTTACTTGAATATCAAAGGCCGGGAAACAGGCGGCGTGGTGGAACCGGATGCCGCGGAGGCGCTGATCGCTGAATTAAAAGACAAACTTGCCGGTGTAAAAGACCCGAAAACGGGCGCGAACGTTTTTTCATCGCTATATCCCCGCGGGGTATACTCGGGAGAGGCCATGGGCGACGCCCCGGATATTTCCCTGGGGTACGCCCCCTACTATCAGAACAGCCGCCAGACCTCCCGGGGCGGCGTAGGCGCGCCGCTCCTGGAACCCGTTATGGACAAGTGGAGTGGTGAGCATGCCGCAAGTGATTGTAAGAACTGTCCCGGTGTCTTTTTTTCCAACAAGCCCCTGGATAAAGAAGATCCCCGTATCCAGGATCTCGGGATGACGACATTGTCACTACTGGGTGTGGACGCACCCTCGGATTATGAAGGGGATGTTATCTTATAAGCGGCTATTCTTGCCGGGACGCCCATATTTATTGGAAACACCGCGTTAAGCATACGAAGAACGCCGGGTAGTTCCGCTTTGTCTGCAGGATATCATATCACTGCCTCAACTCTTTTAAGTTCAATTCTGCTGGAAAACTGCACAGAAACCTGGATTTTAGCATGTCTGTAGTAGCACTTGATGAACTGGAAGCGCCGTTGTAACGGCTTTAAGGAAGATCAACGATGAAGGCTTATTACTGCGTGGGCACCCATTGGGACCGGGAATGGTATGAACCGTTCCAGGAATTCCGCATGTGGCTGGTGGAATTGATAGACGAGGTTATGGACCTGATGGAGCGCGACCCGGAATACAAATGTTTCCACTTGGACGGCCAGACGATTGTTATTGAGGATTATCTGGAAATCCGTCCTGAACAACGTGACAGACTGTTGCGCCATCTCAGGGAACGGCGCCTGCTGATCGGCCCCTGGTATAACCTGCCTGATGAATGGCTTGTTTCAGGGGAAAGCCTCATCCGCAATCTGATGCGGGGATACCGCGCTTGCAGGGAACTGGAGGTCGCTCCCCTGGATTTCGCCTATACGCCCGACCAATTCGGGCATATCGCCGCACTGCCCATGATCATGAATGGGTTCGGCCTCAAAACAGGGATTGTCTGGCGGGGCACACAGGATGAAAGCCACCCTGCCCAGTTCGTTTGGGAGGGACCTGACGGCAGCCGTTTGGTGTATTACAAATTGATGGATAAGGGCAGTTATGGCCCCTTTGATTTCTTGGCGCGCCGTCCCATCAAGGAGGCTGGCTACAGCGAGGAGAGTTTCAAGAAACATTTCGAGCCTTATTTTAAGGAAGAGTCATCGCGCGGTGCGGCACCCGTCGTGTTGCTGCTTGACGCCATAGACCATCAGCGGCCCGATCCTGAAATGCCGGGACTTCTGGAACGTTTACGTCAACGGTATCCTGATATTGAGTTCCAATGGACGTCACTGGAGGAGTATGGCCGGGAATTGCTTCAATACAGCGATCAATACCCGTTACGCAAGGGTGAACTGCGCGAGCCCGCACGTGACGGGAAACGTGTCGGCCAATACCTGATTGTCCACACCATTTCTTCCCGCGCCGACATTAAAAGACGGAATGATGCCTGCACTGCATTGCTGGAAAGATGGTGCGAACCTTATACGCTGTTCGCGCTCATGGACGACCCCTTCCCCACGCTGCCCTATCTGGATAAGGCCTGGGAATATCTTCTGAAGAACCATCCCCATGATTCCATCTGCGGATGCAGCATTGATCAGGTGCACCGCGATATGCACTACCGTTTTGACCAGGCGGAGATGATTGGAGAAGGACTGCTCCGACGGGCGCTGGCCCGAACAGGCAACGCTTCTTCGGACGTTGAATATTGGCGTCATGTCGTCGCCCATAATCCCCTGCCGCAACCGCGAACGGGGGTGTTTAATGCTACCTTGTATTTTCCGACGGATTATGGGAAAACAACCGGCCACACCTATCATGACGGACTGGCGACCGGCGAAGAGTACAACAAGTTTCACCTGGTGGACAACGACGGGAAACGGCTCGCCTACCAGCATCGCGGGATTGAACGCGGGATTGAATGCCGGCGTCTCGACGCGTCCGGGCGCGAAACCATTACGATCGGCGATTTGTACCACGTTGCCGTGGAAATGGACCTGCCGGCGTGCGGGATTTCCGGTTTCTCCATTGAAGGCACCGATGACGCTACACGAACCTTCGGCAGCCTGCTTACCGGTCCCATGTCCGCTTCCAACGGGAGTCTCTCCCTTTCCGTGGGTAATGACGGTGGCGTAACGCTCGCCCGGGAAAACGGACCTTGCTTTGAAGGTCTTTTTTTGTATGAGGATGCCGGTGACTGCGGCGACGGCTGGACCCGTGGCATACCGGTGCATGACACTGTCTTTCGCTCCTTTGGCAGCACCGTTACTACAGGAATAGAAGAAAACGGCCCCCTGCGCGTAACCTTCCGCATTGAACGGCAACTTTTACTGCCACGAGGTCTGGATCCCCGGTCAAAGACACGAAGCGATGACAGGGTTTCGGTCGCTATAACGGATTTCATTTCCTTGGAGAAACACGGTGACGCGGTGAAAGTCCGAACGGTCATAAACAATACCGCAGAAGACCACCGGCTTCGCGTGCTATTTCCCACCTGTTTGGAAACAGACCAGTCTTTCGCGGATACGCCTTTTGCCATTGTCGAAAGAGAGATTGCCATTCCGGAATCAACGGCGTTGTGGCAGGAACGTGTAAACGAGGAAAAGGCCTTCAGCTCTTTTTGCGGGGTTGCCGACGCATCGGGCGGCCTGGCCGTGGTAAGTCAGGGCGGTCTGCATGAATATGCCGTGTTACAGACGACTCAACGGGAACTGGCCCTGACCCTGTTCCGGTCCTTCCGTAAAACTGTGGGCAAGCCGGAAGAAAAGGATGGACAGCTCTTGGGACAACTGTCTTTCGAGTATTCCCTTGTTCCATTTTCCGGCCAGCCCAAGCCGGTGGAACTGCTGCGTCTGGCGGCCAGGCTTCAGGCCCCCCCACGTTTTCATACTGCAGAGGCGCTGCCACCGCCGGTTTCCCGGCTGTCGCTGGAACATGGGAATGCGGTGGTAACCGCCTTGAAGCCGGCAGCGAATAGGCAAGGCGGCATCATACGGTTCTGGAATCCCACTGGCGAAGATGTTGTCGAAGGATTTAAGACGTCGTGCCCCTTGACTTCCGTTTGTTACTGCAACCTCAATGAGGAACCCGGGGAAACCGTTCAGTTTCGGGGCGAATATGTCCCGGTGCGTATTGCCGCGGGCGGGATCAGCACCATCCGCTTCAACTGGTAACCGCTACTTCGTCCAGATGACGCGGTCAATCAGGGGCAGGTATTCAGACCATTCCTGCCCCTTTTCCCGTGTTTCCCGAATAATTCTGGAGAACGCGGCCGTCTGCGCGTCAAGGTTGTCAATGTGGTGCAGAACAATGGCTTCTATCGTGCGTGGCGTCACCGGCGAACCGTTAATGAGCTCCCCGTGATGGGAGAGGATGCAGTGCAGCAGTTCCAGACGGAGTTTCTCCGGAAAACCGGGTATGGCTTCTATTTTTCGCTGTACCATATCACATCCGATGTGAAGGTGGCCCAGCAACTTGCCCTCCGTGGTGTATTCTGCCGCGAGGCCGTGACTCATTTCGTGGATTTTGCCCACGTCATGGAGAAATATGGCCGTCATGAGCACGTCTCGGTCCAGTTCCGGGTAAAGTTCGCACATCGTGCAGGCGATGCGCATCATCTCATGACAGTGCTGGATCAGGCCACCCATGTATTCATGGTGCCACTTCTTGCCGGCCATGGCCTGGGTGAATGCGGATTTGAATTCATCGTCCTGCCAGAACGACATCACCAGGGCTTTGCAGTGTGGATTTTCAAGCCCGGAAAGCATTATATCGAATTCATTCACAATATCTTTGAGGTTTTCGGGGCGGTTTACAAGGTCGTTCATGTTGTAATCACTTTCCCGCAAGGGGGTTACTTGTTCGACACGAATTTGGAGGCGTCCCTGATAGGCACTTACAATGCCGCGCACGTTTACCACGTCCCCCACCTCAAACAATTTGGCCGTATCCGTCGCGTTGGTCCACATCACGCCGCCCATGTCTCCGGTTTTATCTTTAAGCACCACCCCCAGGAATTTCCCGCCGTCCTGCTTCGAACGCAGATCCTTCCTCGTCGCAATAAAATAATCGTTGACCCTGTCCCCCTCCTGCATCCTGCTCACATATTGATTCTTCATGAATAAAAACACTTTCTTTTCAGAGTTCAAAAACGGATTATAAAAGGAAAAAGGTGTTTTGCCCCGCCGTTCTGATTCATCCGCAATAGAGTATCACCCGACATACAGCGTACCGCACAGCCAGGGCAAACGGAATACTTTCCGAAATCACCCCGGCTATAGTACCACACTCGCGGGTGCGTGGAGAATCAGACCATGCCTTTGATGCTGTCCAGTCGCGGCACCGCATAAGTGCCCATGCGCATCTGGTCAAAATTACTGACATCGGTGCAGGTGTTTCGCGCGCTTTCAAGATCAATGATGTTGTTCTTGAACATTTTGTACAGGTAGGCTTCAAAGAGCATGGAATGGCCTACGGTCTGTTGCATGCCCACGCGTATCAGGTCCGTGTCGCCTTTCAGAATGGCGTCGCCGATGGGTTTGATGTCGTTGAACAGGAATTCCAGCGCCGGGATGCGCCCTCCGCCGATTTTGGGCACGAGGCGTTGGCAAATGACGCCTTTCAGGCAGTCGCGCAACTGAAGGCGCACCAGGTCGCGTTCGATGGGATCGAAGAAACTCACAATTCGGTTGATTACCTCGTAGGCGGTGTTCGAATGGAGGGTGGTAATTACAAGGTGGCCCGTGGCCGCGGCGTTAATAGCAGCGCGGATGGTGTCCGGATCGCGCATTTCGCCGATAAGAATTACGTCCGGGTCATGGCGCAGCGCGCCTGTCACGGCCTCGCCGAAAGATCCCACGTCACTGCCTATGCTTCGCTGGGATATGATGGATTTTTTATTGGCATGCACGTATTCGACAGGGTTTTCAATGGTGAGTATATGCAGCGACTTGTGCGTGTTGATCCAATCCGCCAATGCGGCCATGCTGGTGGTTTTACCGCTGCCGGTCATGCCGCTGACGATGATTAAACCGCGCGGTGTCTGGGCAATGGCCTGCATCTGGTCCGGAGGCACATTCAGTTCCTCAAAACTGGGTATTTTTTCCGGCAGGTAGCGGAAAGTGCAATGGGGAGTTCCGTGCTTGATGAATGCCGAAACGCGGGCATAGCCCACACCGGCCTGGTGGTAGCTGAAACTGGTCTGCTTGTAATTTTCAAATTCTTCCCAGAATCCCTGGGGGGCAATGCGTTGGATCAGGTCAAGAATCTGCACGCTCGAAAGGGGGGTCATAATTTCAGAGTACCGGGTGTCATTGTCAATGCGGAACACCGGATTCAGGCCTGCCGTCAGATGCACATCACTCGCGTGGTACTGGACCATGGCATGGAACAGCATCTCAATATTAATGGCTTCAAGTCGGAAATCATGGCCTTCCGCGCGCCACACTTCCGGTAGATTGATGATGCCGGTTAATTTGTTGATAGCCTCAAGGACCTTGGGAGAAAAGGGGGATCCTTTGGGCGGACAGACAATCTGCCAGTCATATTCCTGGTCTACAAGGGCCACCTCTTCCGGATAGGCTCCGGCGAATTCCCGCAAGACATCTTCATCCACTATGTCCCGGGGCATGGTGATGACATAATTTTCGAAGTCTCCTTTGAGTTCAGGTCGTTGAACTTCAATAGAGAACTTGTCTGTCCAGAGACGGATTCTCCTCGGCACGCCCTCCGTCTTGACAATGGTGGCCTCTATAAGCCGAAGCACATTTCTCAAGGTCTGCTTCTGGCCGGTTCCCAGTACAAATTCTGACATACGCCACCTCCCGCTGACAAGGTCAGTTTACCTGGTCCATCACTTCTCAACCATCCGCATACAACTCATAGCGGGTATTGTACACTTTAATAAATTGCGCATCAAACGCGAATCAATACCAGCCCGCCATCTTCCGAATCATCGGTTTCTGTTGAAGACATATAGTATTTCTGAAAATTACAGGCCGGCGGCTACTCCGCAAAATTCCATGGATTACGGGGGATGCTGAAAGACCCATGACTGGCCCCCCATGAAATTCCCAGTAGTGCCGTGATTTTTATCCTTTTGGTTTACCGGGGGCGGTAAAAAGGAGAAGGAACCAAGCCATTACAGCAGACCGCAAACATTTAATATCTATCACTGCTGTCCCAACGTTTTGGCCATAATATGCAAACGGCCCTTATTTTACAGTCCTTTAAGACCAAAATGCGATTTATCGATTTGAAACTGTCAAGTAAAATCCGTGGACTATTCCCAACAACGTGGAGGATAGTCAACGATGAATCCAGGCGCAACTATATTTTCTCAACTGATGGAGTTCGTGCCCAGGTACGAGTTTCGCAAGTGTATAAACCGTTATCAAGGGCACTACAAAGTCAAGCGCTTTTCCTGCTGGGAACAATTTCTCAGCATGGCGTTTGCCCAAGTGACTTACAGGGAAAGTCTTCGAGACATCGAATCCTGCCTTCGGGCCGCACCGGAAAAACTATACCATATGGGTTTCAGAGGCAAGGTTGCACGCAACACACTGGCCAATGCCAATTCGGCTCGGGATTGGCGTATTTATGCGGACTTTGCCAAAGTACTGATCGACATTGCACGTCCTTTGTACGTGGGCGAAGACTTAGGATTCGAACTCGAAAAAGCGGTTTACGCGCTCGACTCGACAACGATAGACCTTTGTCTGGCTGTCTATCCATGGGCACAATTCCGCAAACACAAAGGTGCCATCAAACTTCACACATTGCTGGATGTCCGTGCGCGTATTCCCACGATTATTGTTATCACAACAGGCAAAGTACACGATGTCAACATCCTCGACAAACTGTGGTTCGAGCCCGGGGCTTTTTATGTCATGGATCGTGGCTACGTGGATTTCGAGCGTCTGTATCGCATACAGCAAGCGTCCGCTTTCTTCGTAACACGAGCCAAGAAAAATTCTACGTTCCGCCGACTATATTCAAATGTAGTGGACAAGAGCGAAGGCATACAGTGCGACCAGACCGTGATGCTGACAGGTTTCTATGCTCGCCAGAATTATCCAGAAAAACTGCGTCGTATCCGGTATCTCGATCCGGATACGAACAAAAGACTTGTTTTCTTAACCAACAACCATGAGCTGCCGGCTATTGTCATTGCAAAATTATATAGAGCACGTTGGAGTGTGGAATTATTTTTCAAGTGGATAAAGCAACACCTGCGAATCAAGGCATTCTATGGAACCTCAGAGAACGCTGTGAAAACTCAGATTTGGATTGCGATATCCGTGTATGTACTTGTTGCCATCGTCAAGAAACGTTTGAATCTGGAGCAAAGCCTCTACAGTATTCTACAGATTTTAAGCGTTACGATGTTCGAGAAAACGCCCATTTTACAGGTGCTTTCACGACATGATGATAACGATCTGGATGATGACGCTCCTAAACAGTTGCAATTATTCGAATAACGCTGGGACAGCAGTGAATATCTATATTGCAAAATGCACAGAACTAACAACGCTGCTCCCAGCAGCAACAGGTCGCCCAGCCAATGCCCGGGTTCACGCGGTGTCCCGCTTTCTTTGTCACAGGTTGACACGCAGCCGCAGCATGCAGGAGGGGGTTGTTCGTCCTCCCCTTCTTCGGGGGCCCCTTCCTCAGGCTCGCCCCCGGCGTCCTCTCCTTCAAGGTACTCCCCTTCTCCTTCAGGGGCCTCGCCCTCGTCCGCCGCGCGCACCAGCACGGCCGTATTCCACATGGCGTTGCGTTCTTCATCACTTACTGCGGGGGTGGCCGTCTTGAAGTCCTGTATCGCGTCAGCGTCATTGGTGGTCGCCGTGTTGCGCACCCACACGCCATAGGAACCTGCCGCAAGGGGCGCCGCAAGCACGGCGTTTCCCGACCACGATTGCCAGGAAACCCCGGGGGTACCGCTCTTGATCACCACCGGTTCGCCGCCCGCCCAGGCGCCGGAGGCATCCCGGAACCCGGCGGTCAGTTTGATGGTTTCCCCGACGGCGCCGCCATGATAGCGGCCCCCCAGGCCGTTCAAGACCACCCCTTGGCCGGGAGCGGCCGGATTTGGCGCATAGGTGCATGCCGTAAGGGTCACCCCATAGGAGAGGGCCACCTGCAAGGCGGTCTCAAAACGATCGTTCCTCGTTTCGTCCGCACTCGCCGGCACGGCATGCTTGAAGTCTTCTATGGCCTCCTTGTCGCTCGTTGTCGCTGTATTCCGCACCCAGGCAACGTAGTCGCCCGGCAGCGCGGGGGCCGTGAGCGTGGCGCTCCCGGACCAGGCCTGCCAGGCCAGGCCGGGTTTGCCGGACCATACCACCACGGGGTTCCCACCCGTCCAGGCGCCTGAAGCGTTGCGCAGGCCCACCGTCACCTTGATGGTCTCGCCGACAGCCCCGCTATGATAGTGCCCGCCAAGCCCGTTCAGCGCCACGGGAAGCCCCGGATTCACCGGGCTCGGCTGGAAAGCGCACGATTCCGCGGTTATCCCGTAAACCAACAGTTCCCCTTCGGATGGAAATTCGCCTTCCCCGGATTCCCCCTCAACCGTGGCGTCCTCCACCGTCAGGGCGCTGTCCCATGAATCATCGCGTATTCCATTCGCCGACAGGGGATCCGCGTTTTTGAAGTCTTGAATAGCGCCCGCCGTGTCCACGCTCGGAGTATTCCGCACCCACACGGCATAGTTCCCCGCAGCTTCCGGCGCTTTCAGCACGGCCGTGGCCGCCCAGGATTGCCAGGCGGTGCCGGGAATACCCGAGTAGACCACCACCGGTTCGCCGCCCGCCCAGGTGCCGGAGGCGTCCCGGAACCCGACCGCAACCTTAAGCAACTCATCCTCTGCCGCGCCGTGACAGCGTCCTTCCAGGCCGCTCAACGTCACGGACTGGTTGAGCCCCGCAGGATTCGGGATTATAGCACAGGCATCCAGCGCAATCCCATAGGCTCCGGCTTCGCCTTCGAGGGGCGCTTCTCCTTCCGTTTCAGGCACCTCGAGCACATATTCCGATTCCAAGCCATAATCCGGAACGGACACGGTATTATCGAGTGTGCCGGATGCGCCAACCTTGACCATATACGAGAACACCGCCGTTTTATTGCGGTCCAGCGATGGGATGAGGTATCCGCTTTCGTCCAAGGGGAAGAGGGTCGTCCCTGCAGCGTCATCCCCGATGGAATTGCCGTTGATTCTGGTACTGTTCGCCTGATAAATCAGGGAGGGATGGGGCACGTCCCGCACCCCGATGGCCTCCAGGTTCCGGAGCCCGTTATTAAATACAGTAACACGGTATTCCAGGATGTCGCCCACGCTCACCCCCGGCATGCCAAGGTCCTCTTTCGTAACACACTCCTTCTGCAACGAGAGCTGAGACGCAGGGAGTATTATATATCCAATCTCAAGTTCATAAGGGTAGGTTGTATCCTTACGGAAACCCTCTGAATGGTTGCCCCAGGCGGCGGCGAAGAGGACATTGTTCATGGTATACAAGCGCATACCCGTCTGGTCATTGTCCGGCTCGTAAATCATCTGACATTGGTAAGCGTTCAAATCGTAGCCGGCATCGTAACGCCCGCCCTTCGGGTCCACCAAGGGTCCCTGACCGTCGCCATTGAAATCCGCGTACACGCGGGTTGCCGCAGTCGGCGCTACCAACACCGGGTTGTCATTCTCCGTTAGATCATAACTGCCCGGCGCCCAGCCTATAATGGCCTCCGCCGTCAACGCCGCGTCCGGAACCAATGACGCCCCCCATTCCCACATATGCGCGGCATAAAGTTGCGCGTTTACCGCGATCAGCGCCTGGAAAGGATCGTTCCCGTCGCTTTGAAAGCGTGCCCCGGACCGTATCGGCATCTCCCAGGAAGATACGGATAAAGCGTCCACCTGGAAACTGCCTGTACCGGCGATGGACGTCGTATGAATCGTCAGGGGATGCGCATTGGGATTATACACAAACACATAAGACTTACCGGTGGTACTGATGGGACATGTATAACCATCGGTCCACTGATCCTCGGGGTATAGGGTATAGGAACGGGTCATATAACAATAACAATCTCTTTTTCCCGTAATCAGATGGGCCTGGACGGGTTGGGAGGCTTCCACCGTAGCCCCCAGAAGAATCCCGCCGTCCGCCAGGTAAGATTCGCCGCGGTTCAACACGATTTCTATCGCTTCACCCGCGCCGGCGCCGTCCAAATCAATCTGTACCTCCGTAGCACTCTCTTGTGCCATAACCAACAGGCCGGTATACGTGAACAATCCACTGGCTGTTGTAACATTCTCGCCAAGAGGACAGACGAAACGAAGGCCATAATCCCGGATGGCTGAAACGTTCACCGCACCGGCTACTCTTGATCCCGGTATGGTCGCCCAACCGGCGCGCGAAACAGACAGGGGCCTGGTGGAAGCGATACGATCCCGCCCGTCGTAAAGAATGGAGACATCGCGGGGAAGGGAGACCTGGTTCCACAATACGATAACCGCGCCTTTGGAAAATCCCACCGGATCACTGGCATAGCCGGGCGGCTTGCCGTTGCCGTCATTGCCGTCCCCCCAGATCTCCGTGCTCTGCTGGACAGGTCGCGCTATTTCCAACTCATAACTGTCTTCCCAGTGATCGTAATGAAGTATTGCCCCGTCGCCCCAGATCACAAGAGTACTTATGGATTCCATCGTCATGCTCGTACCCGGTGAAATCGTATTGAATGATGTTCGCCACTGGTCTTCCGGCAAGGGCAGGTAGTATTCCTCCATCATGGTAGCGGCGTGCGCGAACAAAGACAGGTACAGCAAACAAAAACAGATACTCCCTCCTGGCCCCAATCGTTTCACAAATACACAAAAATGTTTCATGCCCGTGTGGACTTTCCTGTCCGGTAATGACGCGTTTTGAATTGAATTCGTGGGTAATTGCGAATCGTGTCTCCTGAATTCGGGATTTTTTTATTAGAGAAAGGAAAACATCATCGACTACTACATCTCGATGTAATTTACCCAATATCCGGCCTCTATTCTGGAACGGGAGGATGTTTATAAACATAGGGTTCACTTTCCCGTTTCTGTACCAGAGGATGGGTACTCTGTTTAAGAAATGCATCTACCTCAGGGGTACGGAGATCATGAACGATATTGACTATTTCCGCAATAAATAAATCTATGTAAGCATAATTTGAAGAAATTAGATTATTTAATATCATTTTTTCGCCATCTAGATTATCGTTTTTCCACCCCTCCGGATTCTTATTCCAATGTAGTGTTACATGCGTAGAAATAGACTGCTTTATTTCCTCTATATCTTGCGACGATAGGGTGTTGTTTAGTGATATTAATGCTCTTCCAGGAGATAGGGAAAACATAAGATCTAAAAGAGATAACGAAAGTACGCTACTCGTATCTATCTCTTCATCAAGAAGTGCGTTGTGCGGTGTGAAATCAAAATCCCATATTCGATCTCGCATTTTATCTTCTTTGTTACTACTTGAAAGGACAAACAAATAAGATAAATATTCTTTTTTTAGTTTGCCATTGGATTGATACCAAACGGGTGTTAATAACTTTAGTATTTCATGCTTTGATATACCTGCTTGGTTAAAGGAAATCAATCCCTGCGTCATTTGAAATTCCCATTTTGTTCCTACTTTTTCGGTTTTAAGTTGTGCAAAATTTTCCAGAACTTTTACAAATAAGGCCTGCCCAGAAACTTCTAAACATATTTCTAGTTCTGAAAGCAGAATAGGTGATGCTGTCTCCCAAGAATCTCCCATAGAAAAACCTTCAATCAATCCAGCTTCAGATCGTTGGGCAACATCTTGAAAGCAATCACCATATAATTTATTTTGAAAAGATATTGTTAATAGTGATAAAATTATACATATATCTTTTATATTATTTGACATCCAGATACTCTCCTATTGTTATAAGCATAACATTAATTTATGCAATTGTGGATATTATCATCCCCAAAAGAATATAGTGGCAGACACACAAAACTATATAATATATTGTCTAATATATTTTTATAAATATCGTGCACAATTACGCAATCATCTATGTCTTGATGCGTTTGACCAAATACACGTGGTAACAAGTTAATATTAAAATTTGGGCTTGTTACCGTTCCATTTTCATCTATTGTTGTTGCCCCATTAAGTGGTATAGGGAATATAGTAATTTCTTGATATAAATTCCCGTGACGTAAGCTACTTGGGGGATATTTCCTTTCAGCTGAGATAGGTAGTAAACTCATGTCTTCGCTTATTGCATCTATGTAGCCTGTAAAACAAATATCTAAAGAGCGAACTCCTGGTTTATTGTGATCATAAGCAGAATCCGCATATTCGAAAAGGTTACATAAATTATAGATGGATCCTCCTCCATGACTATGCCCGATAAGCATTACAGATTTAGCCTTTAAACCACGTAACCTTAAAACGATTTCTTCATATAACCACCCCGAACCGTCTGGATTTACAACATCTTCATTATAAAAATCTACCGTGTAACACGGTTCAAGCATAGGACGCAAGACAACGTTCAAGCCACTTCCTGAACAATCTACAAATTGTCCTGAAAATTCACATTCTCCCGAAAGCAAAATAACCCACGGTCGTAAAAAGACGGCCTTTACGTTAAAAATGGGTTCATCCCTCGGGACATGACGTCCCGGGTGTGCCGGATCATCCCACCAGTTCATCCATATATCCAAGTCGCCTTCCAAGGGCAGACCGTTACTATTTCTTACCGCTTCCCATCCGGTATCCCGCAATATTTCCCAATGACTGAATTCCCATCCGGGGTGGGGCGATGCGGAAAGGGTAACTTTATTGGCATTTATGTCCGGAGCCGGTTCAAGTGCGTTTATTATGTTAAAGGTATTGACATACGGTATGGGGTTATAGGTGTAGGGGAGATAACCCGGTATCATGCCTTCACCTTCGACCAGCACATTAAGCCTGATGCGCTCCGCGAGATGCAGGGTGAATGTCGTATCCGCGGATAAAGGCCTGATTATGGTCGCTATTTCGGTTGTGCTGGTTACAGAACATTTGTCAATGCCCTGTTCACTCCATCCCCAATATGCGGGAAAGAAGTTCTTACCCACCTCAACTCTTGCAGCGAAGTTCGCCGCAAGGCAGGAGCTCTTCTGAACATGCGCATCAACGGTGCCCGGAGCCGAATCACTGGTAAAAACCTCCCCAGAGCCCCCTTCCAAAGCAACGGTTCCGGTAAAAGATGGTGGGGGTGGCGGGGACGAACCATCGCGTATATCGGCAAATCCCGGAATAAATTCAGCGTTATGGCATTTCACCATCACGTGCAGTGGATTTTCATAGAAAGCCCCTCCCGGAAAAGCTCGCCAATGTGTAAACACAAATCCTGAATAGGGAACGGCTTTTATCTCCACCACTTTTCTATACGGAACTGTAAACGTTCCTTCAGGGACTGTTTCACCATAGTTCATAAACGGATACGGTCGATGAACCGAATACGTACGGTAAGGATCCGTATCGACGATAGGCATCACCCAGGTGTTCCCGGAGACATCGAACTCGAGGCAGTTCGTATCCCAATTAGTATCCATGAAACGTGCGTCAGGGCAGATGTCATCCTGATCATATCCCTCAACGCCTGCAAACCATTCAATAAATCGTTCCCCGGCTACGGGCTCGTAACATACCCGCACCGATTCTCCAGGCAAATAGTGCCATTTGTGACTGTCCCCTGTTATGTCAGAATGGTATCTAATTCTCAAAGGGAAAAGGAAGATGGACCCGAGGTAACAGAACCTCCATCTCCTGTGGTGTGGATTCGTTTGTCTGAACACTGTCCTGAACCATCTCCTCCGGGGTGGTTTCGTCCGTCTGAACATCCTCCTGTGGAATTTCCTCCGGGGTGACTGGCAGTGATTCCGCGTTGTCGAGAGGCGGTTTGGCGACAACCGGCCCAAATCCGCGGGCAATCAGGGCGATACGCTTTTTCTCAGGATCCAGGATGCAGATCTGATCTTT